>Ga0255755_1000091_pt1 | contig 86616 bp, 80 predicted proteins | sample 011ome_18_FD_179955 | JGI IMG/M metagenome (GOLD analysis project Ga0255755, IMG submission 179955) | Coastal salt marsh microbial communities from the Groves Creek Marsh, Skidaway Island, Georgia - 011501BT metaG (version 2) | ecosystem: Environmental > Aquatic > Marine > Intertidal zone > Salt... | reverse complement strand
GTTCAACTGTAAAACGTTTCCTCGGCATCTCTGCTCCCTTCTTTGTGGATCCAGATGCCAAATTCCTAACTCAGCAGATGGACCCGGTTAAGGGGGGCAGGTCACCGCCGAAAGCGTAGCCCAGGTGGCTTAACTCACTGCGCGGATTAAGCCCCGATTAAGCCAACCGTTGGCGCACGGTCGCTAAGTCATTGAAAAATGGGGAGCGCGACAGGGATTGAACCTGCAAACCCCGCCGTACGAAGGCATGCTTACCCCATCGCCGTTTCATCGCGGAATCGATGGCATGGACCACCTGCCCGTCAAAGCCGGCCCCGACCATCAGGAGAAAGCGGCGGCCATTTATGCGGCCGATATGGAGACGACGGGTTACGCCTCCCGCGATGACACCCGCGATCGCCTCGGCGCGACGTGGCAGACGGAATTCGAGGGCGAGCACGTTTGCGGTTCCCATGGGGATGATCCCGACCGGGATATCCGAGCCGACGACGCCCGTGACGACCTCGTTGATGGTGCCGTCGCCCCCGGCCGCGACGATGGCATCCACACCCTCGGCGACGGCTTCCGCGGCGACATGCGTGGCATTGCCCGGGCCGGTCGTGCCGATCACGGAGACCTGAAAGCCCCGTCGGACGAGGGCGGCTACCGTGTCATGTAGCAGGGCATCCCGCCTGTTTCCGGCTACGGGGTTGAAAATGATCGTGATTTTGCCGGTGAGGCGCGCGCTGTCCCCAGGGTTATCCACAGATTTATCCACAAAACTGTCCACAAACTGACATATTTTCGCAATCGCTCCCGAACAGATTGTCCCGGCGGTGTCTAGACGCGCGATGTGACGGTTCCGTTACAGCCGTGATCCGGAGAACGCGCATTTTGGAATTGCGAACGGCGATCAGGATGACGGGTTTCGAAGCGGTATACAGCAAACTCTCACGCCCACTCTCGTTTCGCGTCAGCGATAAAGTGGAAGGTACAGATGCAAAGACATTCCCGGACCATAGTGCCGGCAGCGATCCGGATGCACCGTCGGCGGGGCGTGGCGGCCCTGAAGGACAATTCCGTTACCGGGCGATCTGGGTATCGGACATCCACCTTGGCACCCGCGGATGCAAGGCCGAGTACCTCATCGATTTCATGCGCCAGACCGAGTCCGACTATCTTTACCTCGTCGGCGATATCATCGACGGGTGGCGACTGAAGAAATCCTGGTACTGGAACCAGGCGCAGAACGACGTCATCCAGAAAATACTCCGCAAGGCGCGAAAGGGGACAAAGGTCGTTTATGTCCCCGGCAATCATGACGAAGCGTTGCGGGATTATACATCCATGCATTTCGGCGGCGTCGCGGTCGAACGCGAAGCCATTCACCGCACCGCGGACGGGCGCCAGCTCCTGGTGCTTCACGGTGACGATTTCGACGGGGTCGTCACCTACGCCCGCTGGCTCGCCTTCCTTGGAGACTGGGCCTACAACGCCGCGCTGACTGCGAACCACTGGTTTAACCTGGCGCGCCGCGCACTGGGCCTGCCGTACTGGTCGCTCTCGGCATATCTGAAACACAAAGTAAAGAATGCGGTCGAGTTCGTGAGCCGGTTCGAGGAAGCGGTCGCGGCCGAGGCGCGCAGACGCGGCGTCGATGGCGTCGTGTGCGGTCATATCCATCACGCGGAAATGCGGAATATCGATGGCGTGCTGTACTGCAACGACGGCGACTGGGTCGAGAGCTGCACGGCGCTGGTCGAGCACATGGATGGTCGGCTCGAGATCGTCCGATTTGCGACGATAGGCCATCTCGGCGCCGTGTCGGCCTCCGTGACGGCCGCTTCCTGATGGCGGATTCGATCGCGCCCCTTCGCATCGTTGTCGTTACCGACGCCTGGTTTCCGCAGGTAAACGGCGTCGTGCGCACCCTGCGGACGGTCGGCGATCAGGTTGAGCGGATGGGGCATTCGATCAAATTCATCACGCCCGATATGTTCCGTACCATTCCCTGTCCGACCTACCCGGAAATCAGGCTGTGTATCGATGCGGGCCGACGCCTCGCCCGTATGCTGGAGGCGGAAGCTCCGGACGCGGTTCACATCGCCACCGAGGGACCTCTGGGCATTGCAGCGCGCCGCTGGTGCATGCGTCATGATTTTCCCTTCACGACAGCCTTTCACACGCGGTTTCCCGACTACGTGCATGCCCGCTTTCGGATTCCGGTAAGCTGGTCCTGGGCGGTGCTGAAGTGGTTTCACGGGCCATCCAAGGGCATCATGGTTGCGACCCGCACCCTCGAGTCGGAACTGAACGAACGGGGACTCGCCAACACGAAGATGTGGACGCGCGGGGTCGATCTCGAACTGTTCCGGCCGGTCGAGAGCGATCTGTTCGCCGATATGGCCGAGCCGGTTTTTCTGTTTGTCGGACGCGTGGCGATCGAGAAGAATATCGAAGCGTTTCTGAAACTGGATCTGCCCGGCACCAAGGTCGTGGTCGGCGACGGCCCGCAGCGCCGCCAGTTGCAGGCCGCGTTCCCGGAAACAGTATTTGCGGGCGAGCAGCATGGCGAAGCGCTGGCGGCGCATTTTTCCGCTGCGGATGTATTCGTCTTCCCGAGCCTGACCGACACGTTCGGGCTTGTCATGCTGGAGGCGATGGCCTGCGGGCTTCCCGTTGCCGCCTTTCCGGTGGCAGGGCCGGTGGACGTGGTCACCGATCATCGCGCCGGCGTGCTGGATGCGGATCTCGGAAAAGCGGCGCGGGACGCATTGAAACTGTCGGGCGACGATGCACGCCGGCATGCCATCGGCTACTCCTGGGAAAACTGCGCCAACATTTTCCTGTCCAACCTTCATCCTTTAGAGCCGGCTCCTGCCGGGCAGGATCCGGTGCGGCAAGCACTGCAAAGAGCCGGGTAAGCCCGCACACAGACATCGCCCCCCGATTCACGGTATGCTCCTCCCCATCGGTGAAGGGTGCAGGTGACGATGAATCTATCCATGGAGACGGTGCAGTCCTGGATTACCGGAGCGCAGCAATGGGCGCAGACTGAACTTCTGACGGTCAGTACCGGCATTCAGGCTGCGGGTATTGTCGTTGCCTTCATTATTGCGATGGTTCTGGCAAAGCCTGCGCGGCGCTTTTACCGCCGGATCTTCGACTGGCTGCCCGATCGCTGGCGCGATGCGGTCGCCCGCCAGGCGAGCGAGTTGTCGCTGCCCATCATCTGGCTGATCCTTCAGGTACTCGTTCTTGTCGTTGCCGATGCGATGAACTGGTCGGGCGGGCTGCTTGACGTCACGGTAAGCCTGTTGACCGCCTGGGTGGTCATCCGCGTCGCCTCCCAGCTTATCCGCGATCGTATCTGGGCCAACATGTTCGCCTGCGGCGCCTGGATCGTCGCGGCGCTCAGCATCGTCGACCTTCTGGCCCCCACGGTCGATTTGCTGGATGCGGCGGCGGTGACGATCGGCGGCATCCGTGTTTCGGCCCTCCTTGTCATGAAAGGTGTCGCGACACTGATCCTGCTGCTTTGGCTCGCGACCATCTCGTCGCGATTGCTCGAACAACGGGTGCAGAACCTGCCGAACCTGACGCCGTCGGTGCAGGTGCTGATCGGCAAGATGATCAAGATCGTCTTTATAACGATCGCAATCCTGGTGGCGATCAACTCGGTCGGGATCGATCTGACGGCCCTTGCAGTGTTTTCCGGCGCCGTCGGCGTCGGCCTCGGTTTCGGACTGCAGAAGGTGGTATCGAACTTCGTCAGCGGGATCATCCTGCTGCTTGACCGGTCGGTCAAACCTGGCGACACGATCGCGGTCGCCGGCTATTACGGGCGGATAGATTCCCTCGGCGCGCGCTATGCCTCGGTGATTACGCGCGACGGCGTGGAGCATCTGATCCCGAACGAGGAATTCATCACGACGCGGGTGGAGAACTGGTCGTTCAGCAATGAATTTCTGCGCCTCCGGAAGACGGTCGGCGTTCATTACAAATCGGACATTCACAAGGCGATAGAACTTTGCCTGGATGCCGCGGCGAATACCGACAGGATACTCAAAGACCCGAAGCCCGCCTGCCTGCTGAAGGATTTCGGCGACAGTTCGGTCGATCTTGAAATACGCTTCTGGATCCAGGACCCGATGAACGGCCGGGCAAATGTGACCAGTGAGTTGCTGCTAGGCATCTGGGACCGGTTCGCCGAACACGGCATTGAAATACCCTATCCGCAGCGCGATCTGCACTTGCGCTCGTCGGCGGCGTTCAAGCTGTCGGATGAGGGCAGGCTAGAACAGGCGAAAAGCGAAACGGACGACTGAGGCGGCGCGGTCAGCCACGGCGCCACTTGGTGCCGCCGGCGCCGTCTTCGAGTGTAATGCCCTGCGCGGCCAGTTCATCGCGGATTCTGTCGGCCTCGGCGAAATCCTTTGACGCGCGGGCGTCGTTTCGCGCCTCGATAAGGCGCTCTATTTCCGCGGCATTGGGGCCATCGCTGTCATCGCCACCGCCCGAGAACCATGCTTCGGGATCCTGGTACAGCAGGCCCATCAGGTTCGCGGATTTCAACAGTAGTCCCTTGATCCGCACTTTGGCATCAATGCTCTCAGCGCTGTAGGCTTCACTAGTAAGATCAAATAATACGGCTAGTGCTTTCGGCGTGTTCAGGTCATCACAGAGCGCTTGTAAAAACTTCTCGTCTGGTTGCGCCAAGGGATCAATATCTACGTCCGATAAATTCCGGAGCGCCCCATAGAACTTATCTAACTTCATTTTGGCCTGAAATAGCCCCTCATCGGTCCAGTCCAGCGGTTGGCGGTAATGGGCGCTGAGCAGGGCAAGGCGGATGGCCTCTCCGGGCGCCTGTTTCAGCAGTTCGTGGACCAGCAGCACATTGCCGATCGACTTCGACATCTTTTCCCGGTCGACATTCACGAAGCCGTTATGGAGCCAGTAGCGCACGAACGTGTCGCCGCCATGGGCGCAGGTCGACTGGGCGATTTCATTCTCATGATGCGGAAACACCAGATCGATGCCGCCGCCATGAATATCGATGGTGCGACCGAGGTGTTTCTCGATCATGCAGGAGCATTCAAGATGCCAGCCCGGGCGGCCGCGGCCCCACGGGCTGTCCCAGCCCGGAAGGTCCGGTGTCGATGGCTTCCACAATACGAAGTCGCTGGCGTCTTTCTTGTAGGGAGCGACATCGACCCGCGCCCCGGCAAGCAGTTCGTCCTGATCGCGCCGCGACAGTCCGCCATATTCCGGAAAGCTCGGCACATCGAAAAGAACATGGCCTTCGGCGGCATAGGCATGACCGCTGGCGATAAGCCGCTCCATCATCGCGATCATTTCGGGAATGTGATCCGTCGCGTGCGGGTCGATGTCGGGTGCTCTCACGCCGATGGCGGCCATATCGTCGAGATAGATTTTCTCGAATTTGTCGGTGATGACGCTGATGTCAACGCCCTGTTCCTTCGCCGCCGCATTTATCTTGTCGTCGATATCGGTGATGTTGCGCGCGTAGACGACATTCGGCCACATGTGGCGCAACAGCCGCACCAATACGTCGAATACGACGGCGGGGCGGGCATTGCCGATATGTGCATAGGAGTAAACGGTCGGCCCGCACACATACATCGTCACCCGGTCCGGATTGAGGGGAACGAACTCTTCTTTGCTGCGCGACAGGGTATTATAAAGATGCAATGTCATGGCGCGGAGAACATAAGCGCTGGCGACCGGTTGTAAACCGGGAAAACGGGGTTAACAGGGGCAGGGAACAACAATGACAACAGTCTACCGCGACTATGATCAGCAGGCGCTTGATGCGCAATACAACCTGCGCCCGCTCTGGCCGGACGTGCCGGAAGTGACTGCCTATCGGGAGAACGAAAGTGCCGCGGTCCGGGGCCGGATACCGGGACGTCTGGACATCGCCTACGGAGCGGAACCGAAGGAGAAGCTGGACGTCTTTCCGCCGTCGAACGGGCGCGCCGGCGCACCTGCGCTGATTTATATCCATGGCGGCTACTGGCAGGTGTCCGACAAGAACGATACGACCTATATCGCGCCTGCCTTCCTCGACGCCGGCGTCGCTTTCGTCACGCTGAACTATACGCTGGCCCCGGATGGCGATATCGACCTGATGGTGGACCAGTGCCGTCGCGCCGTCGCCTGGATATACAACAATGCTGCCGAAATCGGCGTCGACCCCGACCGGCTATACGTTGCCGGGCATTCCGCGGGCGGCCACCTGGCGGCGATGCTCCTTGCAACCGACTGGATGGAAGTCGATCCATCCCTGCCGCCGGTTCCGGTGCGGGGTGTCTGCGCATTGTCCGGGCTGTACGATCTGGAGCCGATCCGGCTGACATTCATGAACGAGGTTCTGGCGATCGATCCAGAGATGGCGGCGCGGAACAGCCCGCTCGGTCTCGACCCGGTCGCGGATATACCGCTCATCCTGTCGGTCGGTGGTCTGGAGACGGATGAATTCAAGCGACACCAGGCCGAGCTGCTTGCCGCGTGGGGCGCCAAGGGACTCAAGATCGAGGAGATCCCCGCGCCCGAATGCCATCATTACACAATCGTCGGGCATTTCGGAGATTCCGAGAGCGCGCTCCACAAAGCAATGATATCAATGATACGCGCCGCCTAGATAGGTCCTGGTCCAGGAAAGGCCGGCTTACAGGTTGGAGAGACGCGATGGATTTCGAAATATTCCGGCTTAACCTGAGATGCCTGCTTCGGATCGCCGGCGCGGCGATGGCCGTTGCGACCCCTATGTTGATTCCGATGCAGGGCAGCGCGGCACCGATCGGAAAATGCGGCCAGCTGATTTCTCTGTCGGGGCATGAGGGCAGCACCCTTAATTACACGCTGGCGGGTCCGTCAGCCGGTGCAAAGGCTGCTCTTGTGCTATTGCCCGGAGGGGGCGGCTATCTGAATCTTGACCGGGAAGGGTGCCCCGAGCGCCTGAAAGGCAATTCACTGGTCCGCAAACAATCGCTCTTTCATGAAAAAGCGTTTCTGACGGCGCTGGTTGATGCATCTTCCGATTATCAGGGCAATGCCGGGCTCGCGGGATTCCGGATCCACAAAGATCACGCGGAGGATATCGGCAAGGTTATTGCCGATCTGCGGAAACGCACGGCTTTGCCGGTGTGGCTTGTCGGTACCAGCCGCGGGGCGATTTCCGCGGCGAATGCGGCTTCGCGCTTATCGGGGGTTTTTGCCCCCAACGGGCTCATACTGACGTCGCCGGTCACATCCGGTTTTGAGGGCGGGCGAAAGCCCTGGGTGGCACAGACAGTGTTTTCGAACGATCTTCAAGCCATTCGCATTCCATTTCTGGTAGTCGTCCATGCAGACGACATGTGCATCCGCACACCACCCGATCTTGCGCCCCGGGTGATCGGTGAAAGCGGCAGCCCCCGCGGTCAGTCGGTGGCTGTCAGCGGAGGCCCCGGCTGGTCCGGCGGTCAGAGTGTCGAAGCCTGCAAAGGCAGGTCGCCGCACGGGTTCCTGGATCAGGAAGCTGACGTCGTCGCAGGTATCGCGCGTTTTATCGGGGGTCAAAAATACTGACCTGGATATCCGGGATGGATATCCAGGTCAGACGCGCCGCGCAGATTTGCGCCTGGCAAAAGCCGCTCGCGGGGGAACCTAGCCCCGGTCCCATTCCCCGCGTCCACGGGATTCGAGCATGACATCCATATAGAAATCATCGACTGTGCTCAGCTTGGAAATCAGCCCGCCAGCTTTCGAATAGCCGATCATGGTCTCAAGGTTCTTGCGGTTTGATGGGGTGAGACCGAATTCCCAGGGATCGGGACCGAGCAGTTCGCGCTGGGCGTCCCATTCATCCAGGAACCACGCGAGCGGCACGATCCGGGGATTGCTCATCCGCTTGTAGGCGGCGAATTTTGCGCGGTCGAACGCCTGGGCGAGGTTATTGGCCACCCAGGGATGCTCTTCAAGGATTTCGTTCCGGATTGCCGTGGCGTGCATGATCGGGAAGATACCGGTCCGTTTGTAATAGGCTTCTTCCTCAGTACGGTAATCGGCGAATAATCGTGCGACGCGCTCGTCGCCCCGCAGGATCGGCAGGATGATATCCGGGTGTATGACGGCATCGACCTCGCCCTCTGCCAGCATTTCCGAAATATCGGACCCGGCGGGCGCCTGCGTTATCCTGATCCCGGGCGGCGCATCGAAGGGAATTTCCTCTTCAAGCTCGGTCACCCAGTCGATGGATGTCAGATCGACCCCGTATTCGTCTGCCAGGAGGCCACGAAGATAAAGGATCGCGGTTGCCTGATAGGTCTTCAGCCCGATCCGTTTGCCGTTGAGATCCGTTGGCTTGGTGATGCCCTTGGAAGTGTTCACGAAAATGAACCCATGACGGAAGCGCCGATGCAGAAACACGGGGATTGCCGAAAATTCCTGGCCCCGGTCCTTCGCCATCAGATATGACGAGCCGGAAAGTTCGCAGACGTCGAACTCCTCGTTGCGGATCATCCGCCAGTGGCGCGAGGAGGAATCCATATCCGTCAGAACGTTGAGTTCGATCCCGTCGGGGGCGATAGAGCCATCTTTAAGTGCACGAACGATTTCGTAGTCGCCGCAGGCGAGTGTTAGCTTCAGTTTGGCGGACATGCCTGAATTCTCCAGTTTTTCAGTGTTTTTCCCCGTCCGGGGCGCTTCAGTAAGCTTTAACAGTTAACGGGGTATTTTTAACAGGTTTTCTGCAGCAATTCGGCGGATCGTGATGCCGCTCATGAAGCGATATCTGGCTAAAATACTCGATGTGGCGCCCGGCGCCGCGGTGTTCTCGCTCCTGCCCCGGCAGACCTGGGCGGAAAACGCGCCTGCGGTTTCGGGATCGTTATCATACGGACAGCTATTCTGGTCTGGGGTCGCTCTCGCCATTGTCGTTGTCTGTATCCGGGTTCTTATGGCCAAATACCGCCACCGGCGCGGCAGATTGAGCACCGCTGAAGAGCCTGTCGGCCAGAACGACGCCTTCCGGGAAATGCTGCGCGTCTCTCCCGATGCGATATTGATCTGCAGGGATCACAAGTTGCTCCATGCGAATCCCGCAGCATTGGAGCTTCTGGGTGCGTCTTCGTTCGAGGCCCTTGCGGCGCATCGCCCCATCGATCTTGTCGATTCCGATTCCCTCGAAATTGCCGACGAAATCCGGCATCAGAGTTTGAACAAACGAAGCGGGACCAGATACGAGATAATTCGCCATGAACGGCTCGACGGCCGGAAAATCGATACGGAAGTCGCGTGCGCACCCGTACTGTGGGACGGTGAGACCTGCAACATGGTGATCCTTCGGGATGTGACCAGCCGTGTCGAGGGCGAACGGAGGCTGAGGGAAAGCGAAGAACGACACAGTGAGCTGATAGAATCGGCCCCGGAAGCAATGTATGTCCAGAATGCGGGCATAATTGTCTACATGAATAGCGCCTGCCGCAAACTTTTTGCGGTGGAAAACAGCGATGACTATATGGGGCGCTCGGTTCTTGATTTTATTCACGACAGTGACCGCGAAGATGCATCCAAGGACCTGGCAAGCTTTTTCGATAGAAAGGAAAACGTCGAGTTCATCGAGCAGCGTCGCCTAAGGGCGGATGGGACGGATTTTGTCGCTGCTGTATCCGTACGTCCCGTCAAGTGGCAGGGCGAGCCGAGCGGGTTGGCGGTTGTGCGCGATATTTCGTACCAGAAGAGGATGGAGGCGGCGCGGGAAGAGTCCGAGGCGCGTTACAAGCATCTGCTCGAAATTTCACCTGACGCGATTTATGTCCACCGCGAAGGACGGATCGTCCTGATAAACGAAGCTGGCGCCAGGCTGTTCGGATCGGATACGGCCGATGCCATGATCGGCGTGCTCGCCACCGATCTTGTGTATCCGGACGACCGGGATTTCGTCAACAAGCGCCACGCCGCGTCGGCCACGCAAATGAATAAAACGCTCCGGCTTTCCCAGAAGCGGCTTCGCATGGACGGGACCAGTTTCGAGGCCGAAGTCCTGGCGACGCCCGTTCAGTGGGAGGGCCGGCGGGGTGGCATGGTCATCGTTCGCGACGTAACGGCGCAACTCGCACAGGAAAAAGCCCTGCGCGACAGCGACGAACGGTTCCGCAGCATGACGGCCAACGTGCCGGGCATGGTCTATCAACGGATCAATTATCCCGACGGCCGGGTCGAGTATCCCTACATGAACGAGGGCGTTCGAAATATCCTGGGGGTCGGTCCGGAGACTATTCAGAATAATCCGGGATACATGGCGACGGTGATTCATCCCGACGATATCGACCGCTACCACACGGTAATTGCCGACTCGTCGGAAAATCTTGAGTCCTATGAGCTCGAATTCCGGGTGCGGAATATAGCGGGCGAATATCGATGGGTCCGGGGATACGGCAGCCCGCTGCGCCAGGAAGACGGCAGCACCTTATGGAACATGCTTACAACCGACATTACGGCAAAGAAAGAGGCGGATGCCCAGCTTCGGGCTGCAAACAGAAAGCTCAAAGCGCAGAGCACCGAACTCGAACAGGCACGTCTGAAGGCGGAGGAAGCAGCAGATCTGGCGAAGGTTGCGATGATCGAAGCGGAAAGCGCAAATCGTGCCAAATCCGAATTCCTGGCGAATATGAGCCACGAGATCCGGACACCGCTGAACGGCATTCTGGGCATGGCCGGCCTGATGGAGGACCAGGACCTTGTGGCCGAGCACGCCGACAATATCCGGATAATCCGTCAGTCGGGTGAGACATTGCTGGCGATCATCAACGATATCCTCGATTTTTCCAAAATGGAGGCGGGAAAGCTGGACCTGGAGACGGTGGATCTTCAACTGCCCGATGTGATCGATGGCGTGGGGCAGCTACTCGGACGGAAAGCCATCGAGAAAGATCTGCAATTGCTCCTCTATATCGATGCGGAGGTGCCGCAATACGTCAGCGGCGATCCGGGGCGTTTGCGGCAGATTCTGGTGAACCTGATGGGCAATGCGCTGAAATTTACCCACGAAGGATCTGTCACGGTCGAAGTGAACGTGGTCGGCGGGTCGGAAATCCGGAAATGGGTCGAATTCTCCGTCATCGATACCGGGATAGGGATGTCGGCCGCTGCCAGAGAAAAGCTGTTCAACCGGTTCATGCAGGCGGATTCGTCCACGACGCGTCAATTTGGAGGGACAGGGCTTGGCCTTGCGATTTGTCGCCAGCTTGTCTCGCTGATGGGGGGCGAGATTGGCGCAGAGAGCGAAGAGGGAAAGGGTAGCCGGTTCTGGTTCAGGGTGCCGCTTGAGGTCCGCAGTGGCGATCGAACGGAAGCCGATGAATTGATCTCCCAGGTCGTCGGGCTGCGCGTCCTCGTGATCGACGATATGGAGGTCAACCGGACGGTCCTTGAGCGCCAGATCGGCGGCTGGGGCGGCCATGTCGACAGCGCCGATACACCCGATCGCGGTTTCGAGATGGTGCGCGCCTCCATTGCATCCGGAAAGCCTTACGACATGATTTTGCTGGATCACATGATGCCGGAAAAAAGCGGCATCGAACTGGGCCGCGAGATATCGATGACAGAGGGCACGGCAGGGACGCGCATTGTGCTCACGACATCGGCCGGCCTCAACGATATCGGTGCGCTGATCGAGAATATAGGTTTCAAAGCGGTGCTGGGAAAACCGATCCGGCCACAGCTTCTGCTGCGCGAACTTGCGGCGTGCCGGATAAAAGTAATCGAAAACAGCAACAATGCCGATCCAGATCCGGTCGAGCAGTCAGGGGCAGCCGTGGCGTCAGACGTTTCCGGAACAGGTCACCGTGAGGTCAAACCAATGCGAATTCTTCTAGCCGAAGACAATCTCGTAAATCAGAAAGTTGCCGTCGCGGTGCTCCTGCGGATGGGGCATGAAGTCCGTGTCGTGGACAATGGCCTTGAAGCCCTGAACGAAGTTCAGGCCAATGAGTACGATGTCGTGCTGATGGATATCCATATGCCGGAAATGGACGGGCTGGAGTCGTTGCAGCGTATCAGGTCTCTTGATGGCGTTGTGAGTGGCATCCCCGTGGTCGCGCTGACCGCGAACGCGATGAAAGGCGACCGGGAAAAATATCTGGCCGCAGGGATGGACGATTATGTCGCCAAGCCAATCAAACCCGAACTGCTTTCAGATGCGCTGTCGGCTGTAACGGGACTGTCATCGCATCCGCAGGGGATGGGCGTATCTTCGCCCACCCCCGATCAGGAAAATCTGGCTGCCGAAGCGCAGCGAGTTTTCGACGATATCGACGCTATTCTGAAGGCGTAGCCCGCGCCGGTCGCCGTCAGCTGGTCGCGCGAACTTCTTCGTCCGGGCGATCCTCGGCCTGCAGCCGACGCAGTTCCGGATCCATATATTTCGGACGATCCGGAGCCGGGTTCCCCAACATGACCTGAAAGAAGCAGTCTTCGTCGGTTTCGTTGACGATGGCGTGTACCTGACCCGGAGGATTATAGATCATGTCCCAGGGTTCCAGCTGGCGCTTGATGGTCTCTCCTGCATATTCCCAGACGATTGTCGGGCGGCCCTGGAGGACGAAAAAAACTTCTTCCTCGTCGGCATGATGGTGCAAAGGCTGCTCGTGACCGGGCGGCTGCTGAAGAATGGTGAGTGTGAAGCTGTCGCCCATCAGGGCGTTGGGGTCGGTGTGCTCCACGTTTCCGCTGGTGCCGAGATACCGTCTCTGCGTGCGGGCGTATTTCGGGTCGACCTTCGTTTCCAGTTCCCAGACGCGTGAATTCGCCTGGCGGGTCGCAAAAGTCTTGCAATGCTTGTCGAGCGCGGCTTCGAGATCGCCACGAATGGTTGCCGTATCGATTTTCGTGGACATGGCGTTTACTCCGCTGCCTGGGCTGTCGGGTATGTTTGCTCAAGATGCTGGACAATATCTTCAAGCACCATGACGTCGGCGTATTTGTGGTGCATGTCGAACAGGTTCATCTTGTGGGTAAGGAGCGACCGGTCGAACACGCATTCTTCTGCGACAGTCACGTGATATCCGTATGAGTATGCATCGACGACCGATGCCCGTACGCATCCGGAGGTGCTCTCGCCACAAACGATCAGGCTGGACACGCCCAGACGGGTCAGATAGGCGACCAGCGGGGTGGAGTGGAATGCGCTTGCGCGTTCCTTGCGGATCAGGATGTCACCTTCCTGGACGGCGAACTCGGGATGAATATCCATCATCTCCTCGCCCACGTCGTATCCGGTCTGGCGGTTGGTGGAACGCACCCGGCCCTTTCGCTTGGAGCCCGACAGATAGATGATCGGCATGCCGGCGGCGCGGCAGGCGGCAAACAGCTTCTTGGTCGGCTCCACCGCGTCCCACGCGTACTTTCCACAGGAGTTCGGAAACTCGTCCGCCAACTCGTGGGGATATTTGGTGGGATCGCCCCGGTAGACGAAATTGTACAGGTCGATTGCGAGCAATGCAGGCCGTTCGCCGACATACAGGTCCCGCCGGTAGGGCTTGTAGGTCTCGAGTTCTTCGGGTGAGACGACATCTTTCCAGCAATGGTCTTCGAAATCCCGCGCCATATGGCTTCTCCTGTCTGATTTGCTCTGAATTATGGCATTCTACCGCGTAAATTGCGTTCCGGCGACTCGCGGGCGCCGGGCGTACATGCTAAGGAAAATATCAGAAAAACAGTATCGGGCGAGCGAAATGGATAAACTTACCAAGACATTGCGTGAGGTGGTAATCGCCAACCGCATCCTGGCGCGGGAGAACGTCGTCGATGCCTACGGCCATGTAAGTATCCGCCACCCGGACGATCCGGGACGATACCTGATGAGCCGTTCCCGCAGCCCGGAACTGGTGACCCTCGGCGATATCATGGAATTTTCGCTCGACGGGACCCCGATTGACGACGACCGCACCCCTTACGCGGAACGGCACATACATGGCGCGATCTATGAAGCGCGTCCTGAAGTGAATTCGGTGGTTCACAACCATTCCCATGCTGTCATTCCATTCGGCGTGACGCCGACGCCGTTGAAGCCCGTCGCCCATGTCGGCGCGTCGATCGGCAAGAAAGTGCCGGTCTGGGATATCCGCCATAATTTCGGCGATACCAATCTGCTGGTCGTGAATATGGAGCAGGGCAGGGACCTTGCCGAAGAGCTCGGCGGGAACAATGTCGTTCTCATGCGCGGCCATGGCTGCGCCGTGACCGGGACTTCGGTCCAGGGAGCGGTGATGACGTCGATATATCTTCAGGTGAATGCGCAGTTGCAGCAGGATACCCTGCAGATGAGCGAGCAGATCGAATACCTGTCCGACGGGGAGATCGACCAGTGCGCCGAGATCTTCCTGAGCGATTTCTCGATCAAGCGTGCCTGGGAATATTTTCAGCGTCGCGCCGGGGCGGACTCTCTCTGATAGCGAGCCTCGCGGCCGCCGGGTTTTCCTCGCAGAGTCGGCCCAATTCGTCTAGGACTGGCGCGCAACCGCTTATGGCAGACCACGATGAAATTTGCACCTGAAGACCTTGTCCGCCCATTCGCCGGGCTTCGGCCTGCGCCCGGGCGCGCTTCGGACATTGCGGCGCCCCCCTATGATGTGGTGAATACCGACGAGGCGCGGGAGCTTGCCGCAGGCAAGCCGTTCTCATTCTTCCATGTGTCCCGCGCCGAGATCGACCTGCCGCCCGAGACCGATCCCTATGCCGATGAGGTGTATCGGACGGCCGCAAGGAACCTGCAGTCCTTTGAAGAATCGGGCGCGTTGATCCGGGATACGGAACCCTGCTTCTATATTTACAGGATCACGATGGGTGGCCGGTCGCAGACCGGTGTGGCTGTATCCGCATCCGTGCAGGCCTATAACGAGAACCGGATCAAGAAACACGAACTGACGCGGCCGGCCAAGGAAGACGACCGGGTACGCCAGATAGAGGCGGTGAATTCGATCACCGGGCCGGTCTTCACGGTTCATCGCGCCAACAGCGAGTTGGGCGACCTGTTAGACGCGGTCTCGTCCGGTACGCCGGACGCCGTTGCGGACGGGGTGGGCGGCGCGCTGCATGAACTCTGGGCGGTCTCCGAGAAGTCGAAGGTTGCCCGCATCGGCAATCTGCTGAATGCGATGGATGCGCTTTATATCGCTGACGGTCATCATCGATCTGCAGCGGGTGCAAGGATCGCCGCGAGCCGGGCGGCCGCGAACCCGGCCCATGATGGCAGCGAGGCCTATAACGGTTTCCTGGCAGTCAGCTTCCCCGACGATGAAGTGGAAATACTCGACTACAACCGGGTTGTACGAGATCTGTACGGGCGCGATCCGGCGGGTTTTCGGGGCGCCCTGGCGGAAATCTTCGAGATTGCGCCCGTCGATGCGCCGGTGCGCCCGGCCAGGCGCGGCACGTTCGGGATGTATCTCGACGGCGCGTGGGCATTGCTGACGCCCCGGGTGCCGCCCGCGACGGACGATCCGGTGGAGCGGCTTGATGTTCAGGTGCTGGCGCGCATGGTTCTTGAGCCTCTGCTGGGCATTGCCGATCAGCGGACAGATACGCGGATCGATTTTGTCGGCGGCTCGCGCGGGCCGGAGGGAGTCTCCCGCCGTGTCGATTCAGGCGAAATGACGGTCGGCTTTACCTTTTACCCGACAAGCCTTCATGACCTCATGGCGGTCGCCGACGCCGGCAGGATCATGCCGCCGAAATCGACCTGGTTCGAGCCGAAACTCGCGGACGGAATGATTTCCCTGCCGCTTGACTAGGCGCCGCCTCTGGCCTTTTCGGTCGCCGCAACGTCCAGCTTTCCCGCGGCATCGCAGATCACGCCGTAATAGCGTTCGGCGGATTCTACAGATACATATCCCTGGCGCACGTCGTCTGCGACGGTTTCCGCAGGACGTGCGTGCGGATTGCCGAACCCGCCCCCACCACCGGAGCGGACGGCAAAGGCGTCGCCCTCCTTGATGCGGGCGGTCAGGAGTTTGGCGTTCGGATATTCTTCATTCCAGGTGCCATCCGCGCGCAGGACAACTGCATTTCCCGCCGCTTCCATTCCGCCGTTCAGTCCCCAGGGTTTGCAGTGCATCCGTTCGACCTGGGCGTTCAGCATCAGGTCCGCGCGTGCCTGAACCGTGTTTTCGCAGCCGAGACCGCCTCTGAACTCGCCCGGGCCACCGGAATCCTGACGCAGGTTGTAATTCTCGATCAGGATGGGGAATTTCGTCTCCAACTGTTCGGCCGGGCTGTTATGGGTGTCTCCGTCATTGATACAGACAGTGGCGCTGACCCCGTCCTCGGTCCGTTTGGCGCCCCAACCGCCGCCGGTCGGTCCGATGAACGCAATGTAAAATTCATTCGTTTTGGGATTTATGCCGTTCAACAGCCCGATCACAAGGTCTGCATGGTGTCCCGCGATCGTGCGTTCGGGGATCGCCGGAGTGAGGGCTTTGAAGACTGTGTCCACGATGGTCATCGGAAATGTCATCCACCATCGCATCGGTGCCGGTTTGACCGCGCTTATCACGCGACCCGGCGGCACAATGGCTTTCAGGTTACGGAACGAGCCGTCATTGATCGGATAGTCGGTCGGCGACGTGATGCACTTGAACGCCACCTGCGAGCAGGCATGCCCCGTCGTGATGCCTGAATTGTAAAACCCCTTTACCTGAGCCGCGACGTCGCTCAGGTCGACGGTCATTTCGTCGCCTTCGACGATGACGCGGACTTTAATCGCTATTCTGTCGGAGATGCTGACGCCGTCATCGTCCATATAGGACTCGGCCTCATAGACGCCATCCGGTATCGACAGCGTGCGCGCCCGGGCCGCGCGTTCCGACTGGTCCATGATATCCGAGATCGAGGCGTTCACCTGGTCCTTGCCATATCGCTGAACCAGCTCGAGGTAACGACGTTCCCCTGTGCCGATCGCAGTAAGCTGAGCCCTGAGGTCGCCCATGGCGCGGTCGGGCAGCCGGACATTCGCCCTGATAATATCGACGATTTCCTCGTTCACGATGCCTGCCCGCCGATATTTGACGATCGGCAGCTGAAGCCCTTCCGAATAAATATCGGTTGTGATGCCGTCGAGCGTCCCGCCGATATCCGGCCAGTGCGCCATGCAGCAGGCAAATCCTATCAGTTCATCGTCCAGGAATATTGGCTGGGTGAACGTCAGATGGTTCAGGTGGCTTCCGGTGATGTAGGCGTCGTTGGTCAGCAGGATATCGCCCGGATTGATATTCTCGACCCCGTAATGTTCGAGCTTCGCCTTGATGGTTTCCGCCATGCCGCGGATAAACATCGGCAGGCCGAGCCCGATGGAGATCGTCTCGCCCTTCGGCGTGAACAGCCCGACCGTGAAGTCGAGCGCTTCATAGATGATCATGTTGTAGGCGGTGCGCATCAGGTTGGACTTCATTTCCTCCGTGATGGCGATGACACCATTGCGGACGATCTCTGTGATGACCGGGTCTGATTTTACGGGTGACGCATTCATGATGCCTGCCCTCCAATGGAAATTACGAGATTGCCGTAGGCATCGACCTCGCATGTGTCGCCGGGATGCAAGACCGTGGTCGAGGCATGTTCCTCAATCAGCGCAGGGCCTTCGATACGGTTGCCTGCTGTCAGCGCGGCCCGGTTCCAGGTCGCGGTCGATATCGCGTCTTCGCCGAAGCGGACGGGCCTGTTGCCGGTATGGGCGGCATCGGGCGGTGCCGCGTCTCCCCGGGGGATTTCTTCCAGGACGGGTTTTTCGAGCATACCGGTCACGGTCACCCGAAGGCTCACAATCTCGCTGCGTTCCTGAGGTGCGCAGGTCCCGTAGCGCAGGTCGTGGACGGCGTCGAAGCGTGCCTTGATCCCTGCACGGTCTTCATTCGCGAACAGGTCGCTCGACAGGTCTACTGTCACCGCGTGTTCCTGGCCGACATATCGCATGTCAGCACTGCGGGCGATGACAATGCGTTCGGGGGTGACGGCAACCTTTTCGATCTGGGCGAGGCCTTCTGCTTCAAGCTCGGTATAAACGGATTCGATATCGGCAAAGTCGGCATCCGCGAGCCGCATGTAACGGGATCTCACGTAGTCATATCGGAGATCGGAAAAAAGCATTCCGAAGGCCGAGAAATGGCCGGGGGACCGCGGAATGATGAGCTTCCGGATTCCCATCTCGCGGGCAATGTTGCAGGCATGCAGGGGTCCCGCGCCGCCATAGGCGACCATCGCGAAGTCTCCGGCATCGAGCCCGCGTTCGGTGGTGACGGCCTTGACCGCGTGAGACATGGCAGTGACGGCAATTCGCAGGATGCCCTGCGCCGCTTCGACCGCACCAAGACCAAGGGGATTTCCGACCCTGTCGTGAATGGCAGCCTCCGCCGCCGCGACATCGAGGGGCATTTCACCGCCGAGGAACCTGTCCGGCGACAGCCGGCCCAGCAGGACATTTGCATCCGTGACAGTCGGTTCGGTGCCGCCCTGCCCGTAGCAGGCCGGCCCGGGCTGTGCACTCGCACTTTGCGGTCCGACGCGCAGGCCGCCTTCATCGGCAATCCGCGCAATCGACCCGCCCCCGGTCCCAACTTCGAATATATCCATCATCGCAATCTGTATCGGCAGGGCGCGCTCGTACCCGCCGATCAGAGCGCTGCCGGTCGTCAATGCTTCGCCATGATGAATGACCCCGGCCTTTGCGGTCGTGCCGCCCATATCGAAGGCGATCGCATTTTCCATCCCCAGCACATCGCATAAAGCCTGAGTGCCGATGACACCTGCGGCGGGACCGGATTCCAGCATTCTGACACACTGGCGCTGGGCCTGTTCGCCGTCATAAAGTCCGCCTGTCGACTGGACGACCAGGAACGAGCCGTCAAAGCCGTCGGCGCGTATGCGCTCTCCGATACCGCCGATATAGCTTTTTACCTTGGGCCCGATATAGGCATTGGCGACGACCGTCGAGCAGCGCTCGAATTCGCGGTATTCCTGACTGAGTTCGTGGGAAGTCGACACAAAGGCGTCAGGCAGTTCTTCTTCGACAATCTCCCGGACGCGAAGCTCATGTGCAGGGTTCGCATAGCAATGGAGCAACAGGATCGCCACCGCCTCGACGCCCTCGTCACGGAGACGCTGGCAGGTAGCGCGGACGTGGTCTTCATCGAGTGGCTTGTATACGTCGCCTTCGGCAAACAGCCTTTCATGAACTTCGAACCGCAGCGCGCGCTCGACCAGGGGTTCGTGTTTCTGGAAGAACAGGTTATAGGCGTCCGGTCGGTTTACGCGCCCGATCTCGTATATGTCGCGGAATCCTTCGGTGATGAGCAGTGCTGTCTTGGCGCCGGTGCGTTCCAGCATTGTATTGATGGCGACAGTCGATCCATGGAGGAATATATCTGCTTCGGAGAATGGAGCGTCGGCCTTCGAAGCGCCGGTGGCGATGCCGTCGATAAGGGATTCGGGCGTCGAGAGCGTCTTGCCGAAATGGAGGCGGCCGGTCGAAGTGTTGAAGGCCGCGATATCCGTGAATGTGCCCCCGATATCCGCCGCCAGGCGAATTCTCCCCACCGCCTTTTGATCTGATCCCAACGCTTTCTCCTTATGATTTTCCGGCATTGTGGTTTGAGGGCCGAAGCGGGTCAACCGGCCTCATTGACTTGGCCGTGCGGCCCGGTCGAGTATCGCAGGGGGATCACAACGGAGCGGTCGTATGAGCGGTATTCTGATGATCACGGGAGGCGGGCGCGGCATTGGCGCCGAAACGGCGCTGAAAGCCGCGGATGCCGGATGGGATGTCTGTATCAACTATCGGGTCGATGAAAGCCGCGCAGAGGATGTGCTATCCGAGGTAATGGCGCGGGGACAGCGGGCGCTCGCGGTGCAGGCGGATATTTCCGTGGAGGCCGATATCGTGCGCCTGTTCGAGACATGCGATGCAAAACTCGGTGTCCCGACGGGGCTGGTCAACTCCGCGGGCGTACTCGGACCGCTTTCCCGTATAGATGAGATAGGGGGAGACGAGCTGACACGGCATATGATGATCAATGTCGTCGGCTCCATATTGTGTGCGCGGGAAGCCGTGCTGCGGATGTCGACAAAGCATGGCGGTGACGGCGGCGTTATCGTCAACCTGTCGTCCCGCACAGCCGACCTCGGCGGGGCCGGCGCATCCGTTCACTACGGCGCCAGCAAGGGGGCCATCAACAGCTTTACCTTTGGGTTGGCCCAGGAAGTCGCGGCCGAGGGTGTCCGCGTCTGCGCGGTCAGCCCCGGCGTCATCGATACGGAAATCCAGCCTGAGGGCCGCGTCGAGGCTGTGGGCCCCACCTTGCCGATGGAGCGCGTGGGTAAGCCGGAGGAGGTAGCGAACGCGATCGTCTGGCTGTTGTCGGACGAGGCCAGCTATGTCAGCGGCAGCGTGTTGAATGTGTCGGGCGCAAGATGATCCGTGCAGGCATGGTTGCCGACGGTCCCGGCGGCCTCTTAAGTGATTGAACTGACCGGATGTCCGGCGCGCCACCCGTCGATATTTTATCGGCGGGTGGCGCGCCGGCGCCTCATTCCTGTCGTCCGTATGCGCTAGATAAGTTCGCGGCTGCCGTCGGAGTAACGGATTTTTACCGTCACGGTGCCTTCGTTCATCAGCCAGGGACGGACCCGGAAGTTGCGGGCGCCGCTGGAATGCATCGGATCCGATGCCGCGATTTCCTTCGCTTCCGCGAGAGACCCGGCACGGATGATGACCATCCCTTCGCCTTCCCATATCTCTTCATTGTCGTCCCAGAACGGGCCGGCGCCGAACATGATCCCTTTCTCTTCCAGTTCGATCTGGAATTTGAGGTGGGGCTCGATGTTTTCCATTACCGGGCCCATACCGTTGGCCGGGAATGTGTGCACCATATAAAGCTGCTTCTGCAGCATGCCGGCGCAGGCGTCGAGAATGTCCTGTTTCTTGATTGCGGGTCCAGACATGTATTCGTTTCCTTCCTGTTTGTTTTGTTAATTTCAGACGACCTTGATGGTGATGTCGCCAACACCGTCGATATGGCCTTCCATGAGGTCGCCCGCGACAATGGGGCCGACACCTGCGGGTGTGCCGGTGTAGATCAGGTCGCCCGGCTGGAGTTCGAAGAGACCGGAGAGATATTCGATCGTTTCCGGCACGTTCCAGATAAGGTCGGCGATGTCGGCCGTCTGTTTGATCTCTCCATTGACCTTCAGCCAGATGGCGCCGGTCGAGGGGTGCCCGATCTTTGCGGCGGGCTGGATTTCGGCGCAGGGCGCGGAATCGTCGAAGGCCTTGCCGACTTCCCACGGACGGCCTTTTTCACGCATGGCGATCTGGAGGTCGCGCCGCGTCATATCGAGGCCGCAGGCATAGCCGAAAATGTGGTCGTTGGCTTTGTCCTGGGGAATGTTCCTGCCGCCTGTTCCGATAGCGACCACGAGTTCCATTTCGTAGTGAACGTTTTCCGACTGGGAGGGGTACGGGAAATCCGCGCCGTCGGGAATAATCGTGTTGTTCGGCTTCATAAAGAAAAACGGCGGATCGCGATCCGGGTCCGACCCCATTTCCCGGGCATGTTCGGCATAGTTTCTGCCGACGCAGTATATCCGGCGGACGGGAAAAACCTCGTCCGTACCGGCGACTGCAACGGTGGGCAATTCCATGGGGGCAACGGCGTATTTCGTCATTTCGGTTCCTTTGTGTACGGGTATGTGAGTTCGCGGAGAAGATTATGCCGTGGGCGTCAGGTCGCCGGCTTCGACGATCGTCAGTTCGTTGTCGCCGACGCCGTTCCGGCGTCTGAAAGCGGCCGCGGACTTGTATTCATCGGAATTGAAGCAGGCTTCCGCTTCCGCCATCGACGGGAATTCAATGACGACGAAGCGCTCGAAATAATCCCTGCCTTCAAGGGTTTTGCTGTTGCCGCCACGGGTCAGAATCCTGCCGTTGAATTTTTCAAGGATAGCCGGAACTTTCGTCGCGTATTTCATGTACTCGTCATAGTCGTTGATCTTGGCGCGCGCCAGCCAGTAGGCCGTCATGTTTATCATCCCCTTTTATGATTATGTCCGAGGTATAGCCGATCTCTTTCCGGTTGAGAGGCACTAATTTCCCCAGACGCCGATGCCGGCATATCAGACATTTTGCATACAGGTAATATACGCTAGGCTGATAGGGAATAAACAGATGAGGGAAAGATGCCGCTTACCCATTTGGAACATTTTCTGATCCAGACGGAAGATCTGGACGGGACCCGGGACTGGTATGCGGACGTGCTGGGCATGGTTTCCGGGCCGCATCCTGACTTCAAGATGCCGGTACACTGGATGTATCTCGGCGACGAGCCGGTTTTGCATCTCGCCGAGGGGGGCGCGAATGTCTCCGAGAACCGATTGAAATATCTGGGCCAGCAATCGACGGCGACCAGCGGGTCAGGTGTCGTCGATCATGTCGCGTTCCGCGCGACCGGCCTGAAAGAGATGATGGCACATCTCGATGCGAGAGGAATCGAGTACACCCGACGCCAGGTGGACGATCAGGGACTGTTTCAGCTCTTCCTGATGGATCCGAACGGGGTGAAGGTCGAACTCAATTTCGCCAACCAGGAAGCGAGAGATATCCAGGCCGATATTATGGCGTCCGATCTGCCGGGCTGATTTTTGCGGCCGGGCATAAGCGCGAACTGAAAAACAAGATCCAAAAAGGGAGTGGCTAAATTGATAGATCTCTACACCTGGTTTACGCCGAACGGGCGCAAAGTGTCCCTGATGCTTGAAGAATGTGGACTGGAATACACAACCCATGCCGTCAATATCGGGAAGGACGAACAGTTCGCGCCTGACTTTCTGAAAATCAGCCCCAATAACAAGATCCCCGCCATTCTCGACAACGACAACGGCAAGTCGCTCATGGAATCCGGCGCGATTTTGATGTACCTCGCCGATAAATCGGGAAAATTCTGGCCGCAGGATCCCGATGACAAGTGGTCGACCGTCGAGTGGTTGATGTTCCAGATGGGCGGCGTCGGCCCGATGTTCGGCCAGTGTCATCACTTTACAAAGTACAATCCCGGTGTCGCACCATATGCCGAGGAGCGCTACCTGAGGGAGACCCGGCGCCTGTACGGGGTGATGAACGAGAGGCTGGGCAAAACCGGTTTCCTTGCCTGTAATGAATATACCATCGCCGATATGGCGGTCTGGCCATGGGTCGCCCGGTTCGACTGGCAGACGGTAAATCTCAATGATTTTCCGAACGTTCGGCGCTGGTATCTCGAAATTCTCGACCGCCCGGCGACCCGTCGGGGCTGGAACGTTCCCGAGAACGATCAGGAGATACCGATGCCGTAACGGGTTGCGTTATAAATTAGCAACCGATAATTTAAATTGTCGAAACGGAAGTCGCCCGTCGATTAATGTCTTCCGGCCGATACGAAGCGGAACGCAGGTTCAGACAAACGAAACCTGCCCGCTTACAGGAGGGGAAACGCCATGTTTCGTGTGCTGGAACGCATATGCTCGGCATTGAACTATATCGCGGCGGCATGGCTGATGTTGCTCGCGGTGATCATCTTCATCGAGGTCGTCGGCCGCGGGCTATTCTCCGCCTTTCTCGGCGGTGACGAGATCGTCACCAACTCGGTCCCCGCAATCGTCTTCCTGCAGGTGCCGCTCGCGATCCTTACCGGGAGCATGCTTCGCACGACCATAACCTACGATCATCTCAACAAGCGTTGGCGGCATATCGTGAACGCCGTTTCCTACCTGATGGGTATGATGCTGATGATCGGGATCGCCGTCGGTGGCTGGACGGACATGATCAACGGCTGGGAGATTGGCGAGTATCAGGGGATCGGCGCGCTTGAAGTGCCGGTGTATCCGGTCAGGACGATCATTATCGCCTCGGCGATCTTCATCACTTTAATCTATTTCGCCCATCTGATGCGGGCGGCTGTCGGCAAGGATGTCACTCCCGGCGCGCAGGGAATTGGTTCCGGGGGCACGGAATAGCCATGACATTCACGGAAAAGCGGACGAGCAGCATGACTTTCGGGGCACCCAGATGGAACTGAACACACTTATGGTGCTCTCGCTTGCCGGGATGCTGGTTGCCATATTCGCCGGGGTGCATATCGCGCTGGCGCTCGGCATCACGGCGATGGTCGGTACCTATTTCATATTCGAAGACTGGTATCTGGCGTCCGCCCAGGTGGGCGGCGCCGCGTATGAACTGGTCCGAAATTATGTTTTCGCGACGATTCCGTTATTCGTTCTGATGGGGGATTTCGTCGCAAAATGCGGGGCGGCCGGCGACCTCTATAAAGTCATCAATCGGTGCCTCGGCGGCATTCCGGGACGACTTGCGGTAGCGACGGTCACCGGCAACGCTGCCTTCGCCGCCGTCACCGGAACATCGATCGCGTCCGCTGCCGCCTTCAGCCGTATCGCCTATCCCGAAATGATGCGGTTCAGGTACAAGCGGGAATTCGCCCTTGGATCGATCGCAGGTTCCGCCTGTCTCGGCATGCTTATCCCGCCGAGCGTCCTGCTGATTGTCTGGGGCATTATTACCGAGCAGTCGATCGGCAAGCTTTTTGTCGCCGGCGTCGTGCCGGGAATATTGCTGTCTTTGTTTTATGTCGCCTACACGATTGGCGCGGTGAAGCTCAATCCCGGACTGGCGCCCGAAATTCCCAAGGAAGAGCTGTCTCCCATCACGACGGGGGAAATTGTATCCACCGTCGGCGTGGTCATGATTATCGCGATCGTCATGGGGGGGATATGGGGCGGCGCCTTCACCGCGACCGAAGCCGCGGGTATCGGGGCCCTCGCGGCCATGGTGCTGGCGATCGTAAAAGGTCTGCGGGTACAGGGACTCATCGAGGCGATTATCGATGCGGGCAAGACCTCTGCGCCGATCATGATCCTGCTGGTGACGGCGGGGATGTATGCGCGCTTCCTGTCGCTTGCCGATATCGACACCCTGATCAAGGATGCGGTGGGCGAGGGCGCGCTGGTCATTGTTATGATGGTGGTGATCTGGATTGTGCTCGGCATGATCCTGGATTCAATCTCGATCATCCTTCTGACCGTGCCGTTGTTTTCCCTGCTGGATGTCGGGATGGATCCGCTGGCCTTTGCGATCTTCGGCATTCTGCTCATTGAAGCGGGGCTGCTGACGCCGCCCTTCGGGCTTGTGGTGTACGTCGTGAAGGGAGCTGTTCCAGATTCCGGGGTGCAGCTATCCGAAATATTCAGGGGATCGATCCCTTACTGGATTCTCATGCTGGTAACTGCCGGGTTGATCTGGGCGTTTCCGCAGATTGCGAACTGGTTGCCGCAGTTCGTATGACGAAGGATGGCACATAGACGACAGACTTTAGAGGAACCAAGAACGTTGACTTAATCAACCGATAAGGGAGATTTCTTATGAAACATACGTCAAAAGTAACGGCGGCCGTTGCCGCCATCCTCGCGGGCTCTCTTGCCTTCGGGTCGACAGCAGACGCCAAAACCTATGTTCTTCGCATGGGGTCCGGCCACCCGAGCAAGCCGGTCGCCTATGTCCGCAATATGGAACACCATTTTGCGGACATGGTCACGAAGCGCGTGGCGGCGGAAACCAAGCACAAGGTCCGCTTCATTCATGCCTATGCGGGCAAGATCGCCAAGGTGCATGAGACCCTTGAGGCCGTGGAAAAGGGGCTGCTCGATATCGGCGGATGGTGCGTCTGTTTCGAGAGCGCCAAAATGCTGCCGATGAACTTCGATTACTTCACGCCGTTTACGACGGGTGACATCCGCAAGCAGGTCGCGGTCAAGCGCCGTGTCATGGCCGAGCATCCGGAACTCTATGACATGCTCGACAAGAAGTATAAGCAGACACTGATCGCGCTGAGCGGGTTCGATAATTACGGCCTCGGTACCAAGTTTGCCTGGAACGATGTCAGCGATCTCAAGGGCAAGAAAATCATTGCGGCGGGCCCCAACCTGCCATGGGTTGAACGGTACGGCGCGATCCCGGTGACGACCAGCCTGCCGACGGCGTATAACGCGCTGGCGACAGGTGTTGCGTCCGGGTTCATCATGTTCCCGGGTGTGTATTACGGCTTCAAATTCCATGAGCCGGCACCGCACTTCAAGATCGTGAATCTCGGCGCCCAGGCGCAGACTGTCCTGACGATGAATATGAGCACCCGCAAGGAACTGCCGGCCGACGTCCTGAAAATCGTCGACGAAGCGGCGGCAAGCTACGAGGAGGTTGCCACCGTCGATTCGTATGAGAGCGAGGCTCTGGGTCTTGAGAAACTGAAAAAGGCGGGCGCATTCGTCACGACGCTGCCGACGGAGCAACAGACCAAATGGGCAGAAGCCCTGAAAGACTGGCCGAACGAGCGTGCGCACGACCTGAACAAGGAGTACGGCATCGACGGCCCGGCCATCATGGAAAAATACATGAAATACATGGAGGAGGCAGGGCACAAGTGGCCTTACCGCTACCAATTCAAGCAGCTCGGCTCCTGAGCGGGACCTTCAGACAGGAATCAGGGCGGCCTCCTGGTCGCCCTTTTTCGTTCCTGTTCCCTGTCACGCGCCGATTTTCGTTGACAAGATGCGACCAGATTTCGACGCTGCAGGGATGTACACACATGCCACAGATGCGGGATGGATTTCCCGGACTCACCGGGCGATAGCGCCATTCCGCCTGTACCGACCGACGACATCATCCGAGGCCGTTCAGGTCCTTGCTGACTCCGGGGACGCCAAACCAATCGCCGGCGGGATCGATCTCATCCGTCGGATGCGGAGTGGCGATACGGCGGATACACTGATCGATCTTTCGGCGCTTTCCGGGCTCCGGGAGATCGAGGACCATGGCGATTTTATCCGGATCGGCGCATGCGCAACGCACTGGGACGTTGAGACGTCAGGTCTCCTTGCGGCGCGTGTGCCGGCTTTCCAGGCGGCATGGAAGACCATTGGCAATGTCCGGATACGCATGACGGGAACCGTCGGCGGAAACCTGATGGCGGCGGAGCGCGCCTATGACTGCCCGGTACTCGCCGGCGTTGCCGGCGCCGACCTTGTCTTCATGACCGATGCCGGCGAAGTCCGGGTGGCGGCATCAAAGGGGCCCGCACGTTACCCGGCCCGGTCGCTGTTGCTGGCAATCGATGTACCCGTGATATCCAGTGCGCAGCTTGCGTTCGACCGAAGTCTGAAGCCTGTCGTCAGCGTTGCCGTCGGGCTCGACGGCGAGGATGCGACCGTCGGTGTCGGATGTGCGCACGCATCGCCGTTCTTCTGGTCCGGCGACGTCGCCGGGATAGAAACCGCCCTGGCAACCGCGTTGCCCGAACCGATCGACAACCCGATGGGCAGTGCCGCCTACCGCCGGCGGATGGTGACGGTGCTGGCGCGGCGGCTGGTTGAGCAGATGCAGCAGGGAGACGCGTCATGAGCGGCGAACTGGCATTCGTTTCCTGCAAGGTGAACGGCATTGCCCGGGAATTCCATGTCCGGCCGGAGGAAATGCTGATCGATGTCCTGCGCGACCGTCTGGCTCTGACCGGCACGAAGCTGTCCTGCGATCTGGGTGCCTGCGGGGCGTGCACGGTTCTAATGGATGGAAAGCCGGTTTCCAGCTGTGGGACCTTCGCGTGGCAGGCAAGCGGTGCAGATATAACGACCATCGAGGGGCTCGCCGCGGCGGACGGTACGCTGGACCCGGTCCAGCGCGCGTTTGTCGAGAACAGCGCCTTCCAGTGCGGCTACTGCACCCCCGGCATGATCATGCTGGCGCGTGCCTTGCTGGACCGTAATCCGTCTCCCGATCGCGATGAGATCCGCACCTGGATGGGGGCCAATATCTGTCGTTGTACGGGATACGGGATGATTATCGAGGCGGTGGAAAATGCCGCATCCGCGTTGCGGGAGGCAGCAGAATGAACGTAGCAACGCCAGGCCTGCAGACCGTGGGCCAGCGGTCCGCCCGCAAGGATGCCGTGCCGAAAACAACCGGGGCAGCCACCTATACGGTGGATGTGTCTTTCCCCGGCATGCTGCAGGCCAAGGTTCTGCGGTCGCCGCATGCCCATGCCCGGATTGTGTCGATTGATGCCTCGGCGGCGCGCGGCATGCCGGGTGTTCACGCGGTGATCACGCGTGACGATCTGGACGGGTTGAATCCCACCTACGGGTATTTCATCAAGGACCAGCCCATCGTTGCGATCGACAGGGTTCGCTACATCGGGGATGCGGTCGCGGCAGTGGCGGCAGAGACCGAACGGCAGGCTGTCGCCGCGCTCGAGCAGATAACGGTCGACTACGAATTGTTGCCGACCGTCGCGACGGTCGAGGACGCGATGGCGGATTCCGCGCCCGAGCTGTTCGAAGAAGAGCCGATGGGTATCGTCCCGGCCTACGGACAGGGTGCCAGCGGGGTGCGCCGCCTCGGGCGCAACAACTGCTACCGCTTTTCATACCGGACCGGCGATGCTTCCGCGTTCGACGCCTGCGATCATGTCTTCGAAGACCGGTTCGTGTTTTCGCGGGATCAACATTTTCACCTTGAGCCGTTTGTTACCGTTGCCCGCATGGACGGCGACGTCATCGAGCTCTGGACCAGTACGCAGAATCCGTTTCCGCTGCGCAAGGAGCTGGCCCGTGTCTTCCAGTATCCCGAGAACCGCATTCGGGTCCGGGTGCCCTATCTCGGCGCCGGATATGGGGCGAAAAACAATTGCAAAACCGAGCCCATCGCCATTCTGCTGGCGCGAAAATCCGGCCGGCCGGTCCGGTTCTGCATGACGACGGAAGAATGTTTCCTGACGCAAAGCCAGCATGCGGCGATTCTGGATGTGAAAACGGGCGTCATGGCCGACGGGACTTTCGTCGCCCGGTCCGGACGCATACTGCTCGACTCCGGCGCCTATTCGGATGCGAGCCCGCTCGTCGCCGAGAAAGCAGGCTACCGTCTGCCCGGACCATACAGGTGGCAGCATCTGGATATCGACTGCGATTGTATCCTCACGAACACGACGCCCGCCGGGCCGTATCGAGGCTTTGGCGGCACGCAGGCCGCCTGGGCGTCGGAATCCCAGATAGACATCATCGCCCGCGCGTTGGGGCGCGATCCTTTCGATCTGCGTATGCAGAATGTGAAAAGCCTCGGCGAAGCCTACGTGCCCGGCGAAAGCGCGATCGATTCCGATCTGCGGGCAGGGCTCCAGGTTGTCGCGGACCGGGCCGGCTATGACAGGCGCACCAGCGGCGACGGGCGCGGCATGGGTGTGTCCGTCGGGTTCAAGGACGCGGGCGGGGTGAACAAGCCGGCACAGGCCCGCGTCCGGATCACGACGACGGGCGGGGTCTATCTGGAATGCGGCACGGTCGAGATCGGGCAGGGAATTCATACCGCCATGTCGCAGATCGTTGCCGAACTGCTCAGTACCAGTCCCGAGCGGGTTGTCTATCCGGAGCTGAATACCGATTACACGCCGTTCGACCAGGGTACCAATGCAAGCTCGGCGATTATCGTGATGGGCCAGGCGGTACAGCAGGCGACCCTCGAAGCCCGGCAGAAAGTGCTCGAATTCGCGGCGCGGGAACTCGATTGCGGCATCGATGAAATCGAACTGGATGACTGGTCGATCCGGAAAGGCAACGAGACCCATCCCCTGGCGCCGATGATCATGCGGTATTACGGCGGCACGGGCTATGAGTTCAGCGGGGCCGGGTTCTTCAAACCGGCGATGGACCATGCCGCCCCGCTTGAAACGCAATGCGTTTCCTGGGAATTCGGCTGGGGTGTCGCCGAGGTCGACGTCGACCGGGAGACAGGGCTTGTCAAGCTGGTGCAACTGGTTGTTTCAGGCGATGCCGGACGGGCGATCAATCCGCTCGTCTGTCGGGGACAGGATGAAGGTTCCGCGATCATGGGCCTGACGGGGGTTCTGTTCCCCTGCATGGTCTATGACGGCGCTGTGCTGATGAACGGCAACGGGCTGGACTATCGTGTGCCGTTGGCGACCGATATTCCGGATGGATTTGTATCGATCCTGCAGGAGCAGGGTCACGGCCCGGGACCTTTCGGCGCCAAAAGTATCGGTGAGGGTTGCATGCTGCCTGTCGCATCGGCCATCGCCAATGCGGTAGAGGATGCCATCGGCGTACGGATCAGGGAACTGCCGCTGACGCCGGAGCGCGTCCTTGCCGCGATAGATCAGGCTGCCGGGTAAACCGCTTCGGCACAAAAAAGGGGCGGTCCGGAGACCGCCCCTTTTCCTTAGAGGTTCGACATCTATTCGCCGGCGGCAGCTTCGGCCGCCATGCGTTTGCGCTTTTCCTTGTTGGCGGCGAGGTCTTTCATCACCACGATGACCGCAAGTACGAGGCCTGCCCCGTTGATCAAAAATCCGTGCGGAATCGCTTCTGCGGGGAGCAGCAGGAGTATGCCCGACACGAAGAAGAGCAGCCGCATGACCCCCGTCAGCGGACCGAACAGATAGCCGATCAAACCGCAGGACGATATCCAGACGCCGGCAAAGGCTGATATCGCGGCGAGTACGATGTGCAGCAGGTCGCCCTGTCCGAGAAGCGACGGCGACAGGACGAACACGAACGGGATCACATAGGCGATCCAGCCGAGCCTGACCGCGGTCATGCCGGTTTCCATCGGTTTGGCGCCGGAGAGCGACGCCGCCGCGAATGCCGCGATAGCCACAGGGGGGGTTATCATCGACATCAGGCCGAAATAGAGCACGAACATGTGCGCCGCAATCGGATTGACCCCCAGCTTTATGAGCGAGGGGGCGATCATGGTCGCGAGCAGCAGATAGATCGCGGATGTCGGCATTCCCATCCCGAGCAGGATGGAGACAAAAGCGGTGAGGATCAGCAGCAGGAACAGGCTGTCTTCACCGACTGCGGCGAGAATAAGCGTCAATGCCTGTCCGAGACCTGTCCGGTCGAGAATGGCGATGATGATGCCCGCCATCGCGCCGATGACGATGATTTCAGCCGACGTCCGTCCGCAGGAAGCGAGGGAATCCCATAGCTGTGACGGATTGATCCTGTGGCCTTTGTAGCTGAATACGAGGCTGACGACGGCGACGCCGATCGCCGCCCAGAAAGCCGATTCCTGTGCCGGCATGTTCAGCGAGAACAGCGTGTAGATCAGGACGGCATAGGGGATGACGAAGAACCAGCCCTCTTTCATCACCCGGAGGAACGGCGGAATGCGATCCTTTGGCAGCGCGGCGATACCCTTTTTGGCTGCTTCGAGGTCTGCCTGAACGAAGACGGCAAGATAATAAAGCGCTGCCGGCACCAGTGCCGCGAGAATGACGGTGGTGTATTCGATTTCAAGCAATTCAGCCATCAGGAAGGCGGCGGCCCCCATGATGGGCGGCATGATCTGACCGCCCGTGGAAGCCACGGCCTCAATCGCGCCGGCTGTTTTGGCGTCGTAGCCGGCCTGGCGCATCAGCGGGATCGTGATAACGCCGGTCGATGCCACGTTGGACACCGCGGAGCCTGAAATCGACCCGAAAAGCCCCGATGCGACGACGGCGATTTTGGCGGAACCGCCGCGGGAGCGGCCCATGATGGCCGCCGCAACGTCGGTAAACCACTCGGATGCGCCCGTGTGCAGCAGCAATTGCCCCATCCAGATAAACAGGACGACCGTCAGGACGATAATCTTCATCGGCAGGCCGAGGAGGGCCACGTTGGTGACGCCCAGCTCGGCAATGAGGGGAAGGTACTTCTGTTCACGCCCTTCCAGCATGCCGGGGGCGAGATGGCCGACAAAAGCGTACAGAATGAAGAAGCTGAAAACCAGCGTCAGGCTCCAACCGGTCGTGCGCCGAAGGCACTCCCAGATCATCGGCAGCAGGATGCAGCCAATAACGAACATTGTCGGCCGCATCTCGAAGGGATTCGATTCGATGTCACCATAAACATAGGCGAGATACAGACAGGTGCCGAGACCCAACACCGACAGAATCATGTCATAGAAGGGCAGGGAACTGCGATCGCGGCCGCCGCCGATCGGATAGCGGATAAAAATGATTGCCAGGGTAAGGCCCAGACAGACAACCATCGCCTGTTCGTCGAACCACTGAAAGCCGAGCTTGAGCCAAAAATCGACAGCCCACGTGATGACGATAATCGAGATAAGCGAGCCCAGACCGAGTGTCAGGATTTTGACAAGTTGGGTCTCGGTACGTGCTGCCAGAAGCAGTGCGCCCTTTTTGTTTTCGCTTGTTTCTTCAGTCGCAGTTGTATTGTCGGCCACAGCCTGACCTCCGGTGAAATTCCCTGTCGGCGAGCGAATTATTCTCCGCTTCTGTCCCGCATTAATGATGGATTTGGCGCCTGTTGTCTAAGGCTTTATCGGCGATTCTGCGATCGCCCTGGTCGGAATGGACCGCCCGCATCCTGTGAGGGATGCGGGCGGTTTTCGTTGTCTGAATTCAGACTTTCCGGATCAGCTTCCGGCAGGCCAGAGTCCGACTTCCTTGTAGTACTTGACCGCAGCCGGGTGATAGGGGTGTCCCTGCGGTTTCGCCAGGCGCTCGTTCGCCTCGTAGGAACGCCACAAAGGACCACCTTCCTTCAGCTGCGCTTCCTGCGTGTGCATCACCTTGGTGACCTTGTACACGATGTCGTCGGAAAGGTTCTTGTGGGTCCACAACGAGAAATCATAGACCACGAAATTGGTCGGCTCGATGACGCCGGTCAGTCCCTTGCGCGGCTGGACCATTTCCCAGTCGGATTTGGGGAAATACTTGTGGAATTTTTCCAGTGCTTCCGGGGTATTCGGCATGCTCAGATGGCGGACGCCGCCGTCGATCTTGGCATTCATCTGCTTGACGAAGCCGGAGCCCGCCGCGGCAATCACCCAGTCGATCTTGCCGGCCATAAAGGCCCGCCAGTGCTGGACCAGCCCGACCTGCGGGACAGCTACGATATCTGCGTGGGTCAGGTCGGCAGTTGCCAGCGCCCCCTGATGGAATTTTTCAAAAAGCGGTGCGCCCTTGAAGCCGACGGCGGTCTTCAGACCCTTGAGTTGCGATGTTTTCGTGATGCCGGATTTGATCGGGACAACCGGGCTCAGGATGAACTTCATCATCGTCGCAACCAGCCGGAGGTTCTCGTATTTCGTGCCTTCGGAAAGGCCGGTCCCGGTGCGGGCCATATGGAGCTGGGTGATGTTCGAAATGCCGAATTCCAGCTCGCCCGCGTTGACGACGGGGATATACTGCTGGGTGCCGCCCATGGTCTGCGCGCGCATCTGCAGGCCGCCATGTTCGGACACCGCTTTGGAGATCGTCGCGGTGATCTGTGCCACGGCACCGGCCTTGGTCGAGCCTATACCGACGGTCTGGGCAGACGCCGAGGTTGCAAGAGCAACACCGGCTGCGGCCCCGATAAATACGTTAAAATAGTTCATGCATAAACTCCCGTAATGCTTGCGATTGCAATTAGTTACCTGAGGGTTGAGTAGCATACGCTGCCGTAGGTGTCGATAGCCGACCATTTTGCCGGCACCGTGACGCCGCGTAATACCACCGCGTAATCGGGATCGTTCAAAGCAAATCGGGGAGTATCGGAAATGCTCGGCGAAGCCGATAGGATGCGGGTTGAACCGGTGAACGGATACGGTTGCCCGCGCAAAAAAAACGCCCGCGTCCTGTCCGGGACGCGGGCGGATTTCATATTCCGGCTGATTTTCGGGAAATCAGCTTCCAGCGGGCCAGAGCCCGGCTTCCTTGTAGTACTTGACCGCGCCGGGGTGATAGGGGTGACCCTGAGGCTTCGCCAGGCGCTTGTCAGCCTGATAGGTCCGCCACAGCGGGCCGCCTTCTTTCAGTTGTTTTACCTGTGTGTGCATTACCTTGGTAACCTTGTAGACGATATCGTCTGAGAGGTTTGCGTAGGTCCAGAGCGTGTAATCGTAGGACACGAAATTCGTCGGCTCGATCACGCCGGTCAGTCCCTTGCGTGGCTGGACGATTTCCCAATCGGATTTCGGGAAATATTTGTGCATTTTTTCGAGTGCTTCCGGCGTGTTCGGGAAGCTGATATGACGGACCCCGCCGTCGATTTTCGCGTTCATCTGCTTGACGAACCCGGAGCCTCCCGCCGCAATGACCCAGTCGACCTTGCCCGCCATCAGGGCGCGCCAGCTCTGCACCAGGCCGACCTGGGGCACCGGAACAATGTCATCCGGAGATTTCAGGTCAGCCGTCGCCAGGGCGCCCTTGTGGAGGTTCGCGAAAAGCGGTGCGCCCTTGAAGCCGACAGATGTCCGCAGGCCTTTCAGCTGTGATGTCTTGGTGATCCCGGATTTGATCGGCACAACGGGGCTGACGATGAACTTCATCATCGTCGCAACCAGCCGGAGGTTCTCGTATTTCGTGCCTTCGGAAAGGCCGGTTCCGGTGCGGGCCATATGGAGCTGGGTGATGTTCGAAATGCCGAATTCCAGCTCTCCCGCGTTGACGACGGGGATATACTGCTGGGTGCCGCCCATGGTCTGCGCGCGCATCTGCAGGCCGCCATGTTCGGACACCGCTTTGGAGATCGTCGCGGTGATCTGTGCCACGGCACCGCCCTTCGTCGAGCCGATGCCGACGGTCTGGGCAGACGCCGAGGTTGCGAGGGCAATACCTGTCACCGTTCCAGCAAACAATTTAAGATACTTCATTCAGAAAACTCCCGTAAAGCCTGTGTTTTTTGGTATTTAGTCTTATGAAGAGATTTCTAGCATAGACCGTGTAAAGTGTCGATTCATGGGGGAACACGCCGCATTTCATGGGGGAACACGCCGCATTCGGCATGAGCGCCACTTTTCACCTTGTTGCACTTGCCTGAACATTGCCGCGACGGCACATTTGCTCTGAGATGCTGGGGGGCGATTACCAGCAAACTTGGCGAGAAGGCGTTTCAATATGGAATCCGGCGATACGGGGCTGATCGGCAGGCGGGTCAGCCGGCCCAACGCGAAACGGCTTGTTGCCGGTCGGGGACGCTATTCCGACGATATCCAGCTTCCCCGAATGGTTCACGTCGCCTTTTCCCGTTCGCCGCACCCCCATGCCCGTATCGTATCGATCGACAAAACGGCGGCGTCTAAGGCGGAGGGGGTCGTAGCGGTCCTGACGGGGGCCGAACTTGCGCGGCTTTGCACGCCGTGGACCGGCGGTGCCGCGCATATACCTTCGCTGCGCAGCCCTGAACAGCATGCAATGGCGGTCGATATCGTCCGCTGGCAGGGCGAACCGGTCGTCGCCGTGGTGGCGACATCCCGTGCGCTCGCGGAAGACGCGGTCGATCTGCTCGTCATCGACTGGGAGACGCTTCCGGCGGTCTCCGATGCCGGCGCCGCACTCGCGCCCGGCGCCCGACCCGTCCATCCCGCCGATACGGACAATCTCGCCTTTGAAGCCGGTGCTGGCGCTGATTTCGAGGAGGCGGACGATGACACTACGGTATCTGCGACATTCACGTTCGGCCGGCATACGGGCGTTCCGCTGGAGACCCGGGCGACGGTCGCGGACTGGAATCCTGGCGACGAAAGCCTGACGGTCTATGCCTCGCATCAGACGCCCTGGCAGCAGCAGGATGTGATTTCCCGGCATCTCGGGATCGACGAACATAAGGTCCGGGTAATCTGTCCCGATGTCGGCGGCGGCTTCGGTATCAAGCTTCATGTCTACGGCGATGAAATAGCGACAGCGGCGTTGAGCCGGGTTCTGGCGCGCCCGGTGAAATTCGTGGCGGACCGGCTGGAATCGTTCGTCAGCGACATGCACTCGCGGGATCACGTCGTGACTGCATCTCTCACCGCGCGCGATCGCCGCGTTAGCGGAATGACCGTCGACGCCGTTGGCGGCATCGGGCCGTATTCCGCGTATAAACGCGCCTCCATCGGCGAGGGCATGATGAACCTCAATCTGTCCGGCGCGCCCTATGCGATGACAAATTATTCGGGGCGTTTTCGGGCGGCGTTTCAGAACCGCCCCACTGTTGCGATGTATCGTGCCGTGGGGCAGCCCATCGCGACGGCCGTCACCGAGCAACTGGTCGATATCGCCGCAGCGAAGGCGGGCGTCGATCCCGCCGAATTTCGCCGGAACAGCTATATTGCGGCTGAGGCATTCCCGACCCGGACACTCTCCGGTGTGCCGCTATCGCCGCTGTCGCTGGGCGCGTGCCTCGACAGGCTGCTGGAGATGATGGATTACGACGCGTTGCGGCGGGAGCAGGCAAGCTTGCGCGATCGTGGCATCTGGCGGGGTATCGGTCTTGCCACATTCGTTGAACTCACGGCTGTCGGCGGCGCCTATTACGGTCCGGCGCAGGCCCGGGTATCCACCCAGGACGGCGCGACGGTCAAGCTGGAGCCGACCGGCAAGCTGAGCGTTATCACGAGCGTCACCGACCAGGGGCAGGGAACGCCGACGGGCATTCTGCAGATCGTCGGCGACCGTCTCGGGGTCGGGATGGAGGATGTCGCCGTTACGTTCTCCGGCGATACGGCGGTGACCCCCTATGGCGGCGGCGCCTGGGCATCGCGCGGGCTGACCATCGGCGGCGAAGCGGCGTGGCGGGCGGCAGATGCGCTTGCCGAAAGCCTGTGCGGTCTGGCGGGAGCTATTCTGCAGACAGCGCCGGAGTCTCTCGACGTCGGTCCGGGGGGGATCCGCGACCGGAAGACGGGGGAGATCAGAATGAGCCTGGCGGAGGTCGCGGAGGCAGGCCATTTCCGTCACGACCTGCTTCCGCCGGGCACGCAGCCTGAGCTCGCGGTGACCCGCCATTACGCCCCCCAGGCGCCGTTTTGTATCGCGAATGGCATACAGGGCGCGCTGGTCGAGGTCGATCTGCTCACCGGTTTCGTGAAGCCTGTCAAACACTGGGTCGTGGAAGACTGCGGCCGCGTGATCAATCCGCTGCTGGTCGACGAGCAGATACGCGGCGGGGTGGTGCAGGGGATCGGCGGCGCGCTGTTCGAGCATTGCATCTATGACGATGACGCAAACCTGTTGAACGGCACGCTGGCGGATTACATGGTGCCCATGGCGGCCGAAATGCCCGATATCGAGGTCGGTCACGTGGAGACCCTGGCCGAGGGTACGCAACTCGGCGCAAAAGGCGCCGGTGAAGCAGGCACCGTGGGGGCGCCGGCGGCAATTATGTGCGCGGTCAATGACGCCCTTCGGCCCCGCGGGGCACTGGTGACCGAAATGCCCATGACGCCGGAAATTATCCTGGAAGCGCTGAAAAACCCGGTACTTTAAACCGCTTCCGTCCAGTCTGTATTGCGCTAAACTTTCCGAACCGGCTGGAGAATGGCTGAAAGGGAGGAAAGCGATGACAATCAAGAACATGCTTGTACCTGTCGGCGATATCGAGCGCGATGAAGGTGCGATAGGGACGGCGCTCGTTCTCTCACAGGAATTCAGTGGTCATGCGGAATGTCTGTTTCTTGGCGGAGATGTGACGGATGTGCTGCCGGCCGCAGCGATGGGCCTCTTCGAATCCGTGCAGGTCGAGATAAAGCAGGAATATGAGCAGGACCGGGACCAGAAGCAGTCGAAAGCACGCCTGCGTTTTGACGCCATGCTGGAAGAACGCAACATAGAGTATCGGGAACTTGCGCTACCTGCCGAATTGCCGTCGGCGTCCTGGGAGGTTGCGAGCGGGCTTGCGTCGGAGATCGTCGCCATGCGGGGCGCGGCCTATGACATGGTCGTCGTCGGCCGGCCGGCACGCGATCAGACGACGATCGGGGAACTTGCGGCGGAGGCGGCGTTGTTCCGCACGGGCCGGCCTGTCCTCATCGCGCCGCCGGAGACGCCTAGATCTATCGGCGAGGCGGTCGTTATCGGCTGGAACCGGAGCGCGAGCTCCGCCCGGTCGATATCCGCTGCGATGCCGCTGCTGAAGATGTCGCGTTCGGTGACGATCGTGACGGTGACAACCGGCGCGAAGAAAGGCCCGTCTCCGCAGGAAATGGCCCGGCATCTCTCCTGGCACGACGTACGGGCCGAGGTTGTCGAGATCCCGCCGGACCATCGGCTGGTCGGGGAAGTGCTGCTGGAAGAGGCCCAGCGGGTCAACGCCGACCTGCTGGTGATGGGCGCCTATTCCCACAGCCGTCTGCGCGAACTGATCCTCGGCGGGGTGACGCGCCATGTGCTTCAGAACGCGGACCTGCCGGTGATGATGGCCCATTAGGGCCGGCGATCCAGGATCAGCCGAGCAACATATCGGCCATTGCGGCGACCATCGCATCCATGCGCTTCGATGCACCGTTGATCTTGTAGCTGATCGCGAATCCGTCCTGCGCCATGAACAGGATATGGGCAAGAAGATTGCGGTCGTCGATGAGGTTCGCCCGATCATCCGGAATGCAGTCCGCGATCAACGCGGATATGCGGGTCTCGCAGTCGTCCAGCAGATCACGGGAGTAATTGTCCTTCGGGCCGAGGTTGGATATCGCCTGCATAAGGTTGTTTACGAAGCCGTTATCCTCGGTCGGAATGTCGCGCCAGATCGCATAGAGGATCGTTTCAAGCCGTTCCCTTGGTGATGCGATCCCCGCCATTCTCGATTCCAGTTCGTCGAAGCGCTCCATCAGCCATGGCCGGTAGACTGCGAAGAGGATGTCGAGCTTGGAATCGAAATAGACATACAGGCTGGAAGCCGCAACGCCTGCACGGCGGGCGATCTGCGCCTGGGTTGTCCCGGCATAGCCCTGCTCGCGGAACAGGGCGAAAGCGCTGTCGAGGATGGCGCCGCGCACCTCTTTTTTCTTAACCTGCAAATTCCCGGCTTTCTTGACTCTGTATCGGGGACTTAGAATAATGAATACTATTCGTTATTGAAAATTTATCCGCAAGTCTCTCTTGCGAACCGATGCAGAAGGAGTCCGCAATGCGTATTCAGGAGATGAACCCGGCCAAACTTGGAAGCCTGTTCCGCAAGCAATTCGAGCTCTGCAACGTCAAGGAGGGCGAGACGATCGCGCTGCTGTCCGATCTGACCTCCAGGCGGGAATACGTTCAGGCCGCATTCGCTGCGGCGTCGGAACTCGGAGCGGATGCTTACGAGCTTTGCGTCAATTCCAGCCCTTCCTGGACCAAGGTCGGCGTCGAGACGATCGGCGCCTGCAAGGGGACAATCGATGTCCTCGCCGCCGCCGATATGCTGGTATGTCTCCATGTTCCATTGTTCACGAAGTGGATGAAAACCGTCCGGGATGCCGGCGCGCGGGTGCTGATGATCATCGATGCGCCGGACGATCTCGAACAACTGATGTCGCCGCCCGGTCTGCGCGAAGCCGTGATCTATGCCGGACAAAGACTTGAGCAGACGAAGACCGTGCGCGTGACCAGCGATGCCGGCACCGATCTGACATATGATTGCGGCGAATACCCGACGATGATCCAGTACGGGTTCGCCGATGAGCCGCGCCGTTTCGATCATTGGGGCGGCGGACATGTTCATACCTTTCCCAACGAAGGATCGGCGACGGGTACGGTCGTGATCCAGCCCGGCGATATGGTGATCCTGCCCTATAACCGCTACGTTCAGGATGCGATCCACCTGGAAATCGATGATGGCTACATCAAGAAGATCAGCGGCGGCATGGATGCGAAGCTGATGGAACACTGGCTCGAAGACAACAGGGCGCATCCCGATGACCTAGATGGACATTACCTGTCGCATCTCGGCTGGGGCCTGAACCCGCAGGCGCGCTGGGATGCCCTCGCCCTGTATGGCGACGATCCCGACCGGACCTATGCGGCGTCGCGCACGTTCCCCGGCAATTTTCTCTTCTCAACGGGCCCCAACAATCAGGGCGGCGGCAAGCGCGCCACGAAGGGACATTACGACGTTCCGATGCGCGACTGCACGGTGATGCTGGACAATGACATGATCATCGACAAGGGTCGCCTGGTGGACGAGAAGATGATCGTCGAACGCGTCGCGCGCTGATCGTGCGTATCGAAGATTATCCGCCGCAGGAGCCGTTCTCCGCCTTTGCCCAACCCTACGCGGCGGAGGTGATGCGCCGTGGCGAAGGCGTTGAGCCGTCGGCGGAAGTCCGCTACGGCGACGACCCGTATCAGTCGATCGCCATTCATGCGGCGGCCAACCCGAATGGGACGGTGTTCGCCTTCGTGCATGGCGGCGGCTGGACCTCGGGATACAAGGAGCACATGAATTTCATGGCACCGGTCTTCACGTCGGCCGGCGTGACGTTCTGCTCCGTCGGATACCGCCTTGCGCCAGGGCACATGTTTCCCGCGGGACTGGACGACGTCGCCGACGCGCTCGCGTGGATTCACGGCAATATCGCCGACCATGGCGGCGATCCGGACAGACTGTTCATTGGCGGCCACAGCGCGGGCGGTCATTATACCGCGCTGCTCGCGCTGACCTCCGACTGGCAGGAAAGGCGCGGTCTGCCCGGAACCGTCGTCCGGGGGTGCCTTCCGATTTCCGGCGTGTATCAGTTCGGCGAGGAATCCGGGCTGTCGATGCGGCCGCGCTTTCTCGGGCCGGAAGACGGTGAAACGGACCGTCGGGCCAGCCCGATGTCCTTTGTGTCTGCCGATGCGCCGCCATTCCTGATTGCATATGGCACCGAAGATTTTCCGCATCTGAGAGATCAGGCTGACAGGATCGAGGCGGCGCTCGTCGGCGAAGGCTGCGATGTCGCTAAAATCGTTTTCGATGGCCGCGATCATTTCGGGGCAAGCCTTGCGGGTGGCGAGCCGGACGGGCCGTGGGTGTCGCGCGCGCTTGTCTGGATGGCGTCACATTGACCGATACGCCGCTTGCCGCAGCCGTCGGAATTTCGAAGCGTTTCTTCGCGACGCAGGCGCTGGACTCGGTTTCCTTCGATATTCATGGGGGTGAAGTACACGCGCTGATCGGCGAGAACGGCGCCGGCAAGTCCACGCTGATGAAGATTCTCGGCGGCGTCTACCAGGCGGATAGCGGCGAAATCCGCGTCGATGGCAAAGCCGTTCGTTATGCGACGCCGGCCCAGGCGCTGGACGAAGGCATCGTGGTCATCCCCCAGGAAATGCGTATCGTGCCTGCCCAGACGGTTGCCGAAAACGTCCTCCTCGGGCAGGTGCCGCAGCGCAGACGGTTCGGGTTTTTGCCCGAGGTCGATAGCGCCGAAATGCGCCGTCAGGCGCGGGAACTTGTCGGCAGGCTCAATCTTGATGTGGACGTCGATACACCGGTAGGCAGGCTCGGCTATGCCGAGCGCCAGCTTGTGATGATCGCCCGCGCGCTCGGACGGAACGCCCGGATTCTGGTGCTGGACGAGCCCACGGCATCGCTCGAGACCCGGGAGGTCGAGCGCCTGTTCGAAATGATCGACGGCCTGAAGGAAGAGGGCGTCGGCCTCGTCTACATTTCGCACCGGCTGGATGAGGTCGAGCGCATTGCCGACCGCATCACGGTGCTGCGGGACGGCACGAAAGTAGGCGCGGGACTTCGCGGGGAACTGAGCCAGCCGGAAATGATACGGCTGATGACCGGACGGGATCTCGAACAGGATTATCATCATGGCGGCAGTCGCGACGTCGCCGGAAAACTGCTGGACCATGAAGACGTGAAGCTGCACGAGGGCGAGGTCGTCGGGCTGGCGGGACTGCTGGGCAGCGGCACGACCGAGATGCTTTTTCGTCTGTTCGGCGCGAATTCGAAGCATGATCCCCGTGATCTGTACGGCAGGCCGTCGGATGCGATCGCGGACGGCGTCGGGCTGGTGCCGGGCGAGCGGGGGCTTGGTCTCGTGATGGGCCTGACTGTGCGTGAGAACATTATCCTGCCCAATCTCGACAGGCTTAAAACGACGGTCGGCCTTAACCGGAAAGCCATCGATGAACTGGTGGCGGAATTGATGGAAACGGTCGATATCCGCCCGAGAGATCCGGACAAACCGGTCCGCGACCTTTCCGGTGGAAACCAGCAAAAGGTTATCTTTGCCCGCTGGCTCGCGGGTCATGCCAGGGTTCTGCTGCTGGACGAGCCGACGCACGGGATCGATGTCGGCGCGAAGGCCCAGATTCACCGCTTGATGAACCGTTTTGCCGAAGACGGCGGCGGTATCGTCTTCGCCTCGTCGGAAATGGTAGAGGTAATGTCCGTCAGCGATTCCGTGATCGCCATGCGGAACGGAAACATCGTCGCGCGGCTGACGCGGGACGGAGACTATACGGAACGCGCATTGCGCGACGCACTTGGGGGCTAAACACCGCATGCAGACCGACCGGACAGACAGCAACGCGCGGATCAAGGAATTCCTGTGGAATCAGATGCCGCTTATCGCCCTGATTGTTCTTTGTATTGTCGCGGCCCTGGTGTCGAACCGGTTCCTGTCGCCGATCAACATCAACAACGTGTTGATGCAGGGCGCTGTCATCACCGTGATCGCTATCGGCATGACCTATGTGATCGTGTGTGGCGGGTTTGACCTGTCGGTCGGCTCGGTGGCGGCGCTATCCGGCTGTATCTGCGCGATGATCATGCTCGAATACGGCATGACGGCGGGCATAATCGCCGGCGTCGCGGTCGGGGCGGCGGTCGGGTTGCTGAATGGACTGATCGTCACCAAGCTCGACGTGAATCCGTTTATCGCTACGCTCGGCACGATGGTGATGTTCCGGGGCGCGACGTTCCTGATCACCGGCGGCCGGCCCGTTGTGGGAGACGAAGGACTGCCAGAACTGTTCCTTGCGTTCGCGACCGAGCGCCTGTTCGGCGTGCCTTACCTGGTCCTGTTTCCCATTCTCGTTTTCTTCGTTTTCCACTGGCTGTTGCACCGCACGGCATACGGCATTCGTATCTTCGCGACGGGCGGCAATACGGAGGCCGCCTATCTGGCCGGGATCAACGTCGTCAAGGTGCGGACGTCGGCCTATGTCTGGTGCGGCACACTTGCGGGCGTCGGCGGGGTGATGCTGGCGTCGCGGCTGCAATCCGGCCAGCCGACCGCGGGCGTATTCTACGAGCTGACGGCAATCGCGGCCGTCGTGCTGGGCGGGGCCTCGCTGTTCGGCGGGGAGGGTAAACTCTACAAGACCATCGTCGGCGTGTTCATCATGGTCGTGCTGGCCAATGCCCTGAACCTTGCCAATGTCCATTCCTATTGGCAGCAGGTTGCCGTCGGGCTCGTGATCGTCGCGGCGGCCGCCGCAGACCGGCTCCGGCATCGCTAGAAGCTGGCGCTTTCACTCACCCGTGATACACTTTCGACACACCCAAAGGGAGACCAGGATTATGAAACGACTTGTTATGACGGCTGCAGCAGCAGCAGTGGCTATGGGGCTCGGATCCCTGGGCGCAAAGGCCGCCAATATCGGCATTGCGCTGTCGTCCGACACGAACCCTTTCTACATCGCCATGCTCAAGGGGATGGAGAAACGGGCCAAAGAACTGGGACACACGGTTTCGGTCGTCAATGCCGAGGAAGACATCGCCAAACAGCTTAACGGCATCAACGATCTGATCGCGCAGAAGGTCGCCGGCATTCTGATTTCGCCGATCGACGCCCGCGCCCTGTGCTCCGCCTACACGAAGGCGAAGGAAGCCGGCATTCCGATGATGTCGATCGCGCGCGGCTCTGCGTGCAAGGACCAGTTGCTGCATATCGCCATTGACGAGATCAAGGTCGGCTCGGAAATCGCCGCCTGGACCGCGAAGAAGCTCGACGGCAAGGGGGAAGTCGCCGTGCTTGCGGGCCCCGCCGGCGCCCAGGCTTTCATCAACCTCGCCAAGGGCTATACCGACGAGATGGCGAAGTATCCGGGCATCAAGATCGTGTTCCGCCACGAAATGCTGCTGACCCGCGAAAACGGCCTGAAATTCGGCGAAGACGCCCTGGTCGCGCACCCGAACCTGAAAGCCATCTACGGCGCCAATGACGAGATCGGCCTCGGCGCGGCACAGGCGGTCGTGGCGTCAGGCCTCAAAGGCAAGGTCATCGTGACGGGCATGAACGGCATTCCGCCGGCACGCTTCGCAGTGAAGCGCGGCACGATGGGCCTTACCGTGGCGCTCAATCCCGTTGCCTGGGGCAATCTCGGCATCGAAACGATGGACGCGCAGCTCAAGGGAAAGGCCTTCGACAAGAAAGTCTTCGTCAAGCACCTGCTGGTCGACAGCTCGAATGTCGACAAGCTGCTGCCGAAGAAAAAATAGAGAGCACGTGACCCCGGGCGGCGCGGCTTGTGCCGCCCGGATTCATCGACAGGCATACCATGGATGATATAGCGCCACGCGCCGATGCAGGCCTGATCGCGGATCTCGAGGCCGCCGATATCCATCCCCTGTGGGACCGGTACAAGAAAATCACGCCCATCATGCCGGCGGCGGACGATCCGTCCTTCGTCTGGCGGTGGAAGGATATCGAGCCTTTTACAGCCCGCGCCGCGACCGAGATTGCGATGGAGGATGCGGAACGCCGCGCCCTGATCATGGCGCACCCGGCCTTTGGCGGCGCGACGAAGACCACCGAGAACCTGCTGTCCGCCTTCACCGTGCTGGAGCCCGGCGACAAGGCGCTGCCCCACCGGCATACGGCGGCGGCGATACGCTTTTCGACCCGGGCGAAAGGCGCCGTCACGATCGTCAACGGGCGCCGGTGCGAGATGCATCCGGGCGACCTCGTGCTGACGCCGCCCTGGTGCTGGCACGGCCACATCAATGAATCCGACGGCCGCACCGTCTGGTTCGATGCGGCGAATATTCCGCTGATCAACGATCTGGATGTCAATTTCTTCGACCCCGGCAACCGGGAGGGCGAAGGCGACAACGCGTTCTGGGAAGTCGACGAAGGCGATGAAGCGTTGTGGAAAACATCGGGGCTTGTTGCCGAAGGGCACGGCCACGAAGGCCAGATATCGCCCAAATACAGATATCCCGGCGAGGATACCCGGCGGATGCTTTCGGAGATGCGCGCGCGTGCCGACGGCGCGAAGCTGCTGCGCTACGTCAACCCGCTGACCGGTGGTTCCGTCATGCCGACGCTCGACTGCTATGCCATGCGGCTTGCCAAAGGGCAGGGGAGCCAGCCCCACCGGGCCACGTGGAATACGATCTGCATGGTGGTTTCCGGCGAAGGGTCATCGACCATTGGCGACCGGACGATCGACTGGACCGAGAACGATACCTTCACGATTCCGCACTGGACATGGGCGGAGCACAAATCGTCATCCGCGCAGGCCGACCTGTTCATCGTGACCGACAGGGAAATCCAGGTGCGGCTGGATGTCGCCCGGGAAGAGAACGGCTAGAGGTTTATTCGGCGGCTGCCGGGACCGGCGGGGCCGACAGCGATGCGACCGCCTTATCAAGCGTATTGCCCTCGGGATCGGCAAGGGCCGCCGCCCGAAGGGAGGCGAGCGCTTCCGCACCCCATGCGGGGTCCTTGTCGGCCTTCGAACACGGGATAGCGACCTCGGCCATGATCCGGGAGAAGTTCTGCAGGCCGCGCTTGTGGGTGTCTGAATACCCCTTGCGCAGGTTTGCCAGCTCGGCGATTTCGACGGCGAGCTGATAGTGACGCGCCGCGGCATCTTTCACGACCTCCAGCCAGGCTTCGATGGCGGGCTGTTCCTGGCTGTAGCGATAGGTCCGGGGCCGGTAGAACCGTAATTTCGACAGTCCCCACACCCGTATGAACCCGAAGATCGTATGCGTTTTGACCCGCATGGCGAAATTGTAATTCTTCGCCCAGTTATTGCCCATTGCCCAGTTCATGATCGGGCGTCCCAGCCAGGCGGGCATGATGGATGTAAATTCATCGAAGCCGGGCTTGAGGAATTCCGTCATGTGGACCGGTTCGTTCTTCTTCGCCATTACCTCGGTGCGGACCCGCTCGAATCTTGACCGGCGGGATTTCAGGTCGGCGACCCGGATGATGTCCTCATAGGACATCATCAGCGCAAGGTAGCGGCCGGTCTCGACCGTTAAAGCCCAGTTGTTTCGTTCGCCGCCGCGTTCGCGGTCGATCGCGAGTACGCCGGAAAGGCGATCCAGGTATAGCCTCGCATAGGCCGCGTTCTGGTAATCGACGAGGCGTTTCACGCCCTCCGTGACAACCGCCGACGCTTCGCCGGGGTAACTCGCTGCGACCTCCGCGATCAGGCTTTCCGCGCTCGGTTTGGCGGCCCGGAATTTTTTGTCGGGCGCGGCATCGGGCAGCTTCAGATCGCCCTTCATGTAGGCGAGGCCGATTTCAAATCCCTTGAGGTTCGATTCCACGGCGACGCCGGATTCGCGAATGGACTCGGCGAAATTCTCAACCGGGATCGGCAGTTCGCCCGATCCCGCGATAACGCCGAGAACGATCGCGTTGAGAACGGTGCCCTCTTTTTCGGCGAGATTGGCGATGTCGAACAGGATCGCGCGTTTGGCAAGCTTCTGCGCCGCATTGTCCAGCTTCTCGCCGCGGAACAGTCCGTCGCCCATCGCCGATTTCTCTGTGATGGAATAGACGCGGTGGGTCGAGGCGATGAGCGTTGTCCGGTCGGGCGTTACCATGCCGTTCTCGAGCATCCTGCCTGCTTCCATCAACTCGGACGTCACCACGATATCCATGTTGCCGGGCGCCGGGTAAAGCGCCATCACCGGTGATTTACCGTCAAGCTGGTCATGCGGAGCCGGATAGATTTCAACGTAATAGGTCGTCGCCCCGGTGCGCTGCGCGACGCCGGGGATAGAAGTCGACTGCGTCGGGAAGCTGCACATTTCCGCCGCGCGGACCACCCAGGTCGTCAACACGCCGCCGCCCTCGCCGCCGAGCGCGCCGATGACCATGGAAATCGGGCGTTCCGGAAGGGCGCTCATTCTGCCGCCACCCGGATGTCGTTCGACGTATCCCGGGGAGGCGCTGGAATATCTTCTGCTGCCTGTTTGCCCTGCAGCGCACCGATGAAGGCAGACCGGACTTTATGGAGCAGCCGGTCGATCATGTTCGGGTTCTGGATGATCTCCGCCTGGAAGAAGGACGGGCAGAGAACCGCCGCGTCCGATACTTCGCCGCACAGGCCGCAGCCCACACAGGAATTCAGGACGCTCGCGACCGGATCCTTGCGCAACGGATCCGGGTTCGGCTTCACCGAAAGCGACGGGCAGCCGGACAAGCGGATGCAGGAATGATCGCCGGTGCAGGTGTCTTCATCGACTCCGAACCTTGTGCGGACCACGCGCTTGCCGGATTTCAGCATCCTGGAGATCTGCGGTTTTTCCCGGCGCTGTTTCGCGATCTGGCATTCGGCCTCTGCGATGATGACCTTCAGGCCTTTTTCGGTCGACGTCAGCGCTTCCTTGATCAGGTTCCGCATCGTGCCGACCTTGTAGGTGTACTGCTTCTTGATCCATTTGACGCCGACACCTCTCAGCGCATTCTCGATCGGCACGACGGTATCCGCCATGCGCAGCCCGCCGGCGGTCGAGGACGGCAATTGCTGCTGACCGGTGGCCGACGAATATCCGTTGGCCATGATGATCAGGAGGTTGTCATGCTTGTTGTAGACGGCGCCGCTGACGCCGGTGGACAGGCCGTTATGCCAGAAACCGCCATCGCCCATGATCGATATCGTGTGACGCGCCATGGAGTCCTTTACGCCTGCCGAACTGGCGAGGCCGAGGCCATAGCCGGTGACCGTGTTCCCCATGTTGAAGGGGGGCAGGGTCGAAAACGTATGGCAGCCGATATCCGCCGAAATGTGCATTTTCCCGATGTCTGGATCGAGCTGGGCGAGTTTGAGCGCCGAAAACACCGGTCGTTCCGGGCAGCCGGTGCAGAATCCCGGCGGACGTTTCGGTATCGGGGAGCCCAGCAGTTCGGCGGCGAGCGCCTTGTTATCGGACACCGCTTTCGTCACCGCCGAAACCTGCGCGAGGTCCACGCCTTTCGGCACCGCGCCTTCGATGAACCTGGCGAGACCGTTCATCATCACTTCGGACTGGTATTCGCCCGCCCGCGGGAAGACGTCCTTGCCGACGATTGTCGTGTTGAGGTCGGCCTTGCGCAGCGTCGCGTTCAGCGCCTGTTCCAGGTATTCGGGGAAGCCTTCCTCGACAATACAGACCGACCGTTTGCCCGCGCAAAATTCCGTGACTTCGTCGGGGACCATCGGGTAGGTCACGTTCATGCAGTAGATCGGGATACGCGAATTCCCGAACGGATCGGCAAGGCCCAGCTGCTGCAGGCCGCGGATCACGGAATTGTACAAACCGCCCTGGCAGATGATGCCGACATCGTCGCAATCGCCATCGAAAAATTCGTTGAGCCCGTTTTCCCTGATGAATTTTATCGCGGCCGGGAAGCGCTCGTCGACTTTCAGTTTTTCCTGCAGGTAGGTGGATGGCGGCAGCGCGATCCGGTCGAGGTTGTATTCCGGTTCCGGAATCTTGTCGTTCATCGAATAGCGCGGTTTCTTGTTGTCCTTGGTCGCGAATCGCCCGGTGACGTGACAGGCGCGGATCCGGAATTCCATCATGACCGGCGTGTGGCTGATCTCGGACAGCTCAAACGATTTTTCGACCAGTTCGACGATACGCGGATGGTTCACGCGGGGGTCGACCAGCCACACCGAGCATTTCATCGCGAAGGCGTGGCTGCGCTCCTGGATAATGGATGAGCCTTCGCCGTAATCCTCGCCGAGAATAATCAGCGATCCGCCGATAACGCCGACCGAGGCGATGTTGGACAGCGCGTCCGACGCGACGTTTGTGCCGACGGTGGATTTCCAGGTGACGGCGCCCCGCAGCGGATAGTTCACCGAGGCGGCGAGCATGGCGCAGGCGGCGGCTTCGTTGGCGCAGACTTCGGTATGCACGCCGAGTTCGGCCATCAGACCCTTCGAATCCGATGTGAGGACGTCCATGAGATGCGATACCGGCGCGCCCTGATAACCGCCGACGTAGGACACGCCCGACTGCAGCAGCGCTTTGGTAATCGCGAGAATGCCTTCGCCCTCGAAATATTCGCCGTCGCCCCGGCGTAACATCTCTACTTCGCGTGCGAATGTGCGTTCCATGTATTTTCTCCAGGTGCGGCATTGCCCATCGCAGTGCCCCAGATCACCTGAGAGTTATAGTACGTTCGCGTCTGCCCGGCAAAGTCCCCGCGCGGCGGGCAGACGGACGTTTGGCTATTTCTGCAACGTCTGCAGAATGGCAAGGACGTCCGTCATGTCTTCGGCGAGAAACGTGTTGGGCTCGCGGAGTGCGGCGGTAAGTTCCCTGCGCTCATCCGGTCCAAGCGCGTTCATAAAATCGATGAACCCGGTGGAGGCCCGATCGGTTTGCTGTGTCGTATTGTCCATCTACCTCACCCCTTGATCTTTGTGATCGTGTTTGCTGGGAGGCAGTTGGCACCAACCCTATGGTTAAGATCAAGTAAATATTAATGAATGGTTAATGAACCCGTTGATGCGGATCGGCGCCGCCGGTCGGGCCCGGACGACGGCGTCAAGAAATGTTCATTTCGCGATTTCGGCCGGATTGAAGCCCGTGGATAATTCACTACACTCTCCACATGCAAGCTGATCCCAGATCCGTCGATATGATAAAGACGCTCATCGCGTTTGATACGACGAGCCGCGAATCCAATCTGGAACTAATCGACTGGGTCAGGAACTATCTGGACGGTCTCGGGGTCCAGTCGCACCTGACTTTCGACGACGACGAGCGCAAGGCGAATCTTTACGCGACCGCGGGACCGCTCGACCGGGGCGGTGTCATGCTGTCGGGGCACACGGATGTCGTGCCGGTCGACGGACAGAACTGGGATACCGATCCATTCGGGGTGGTGGAAAAGGACGGTCGCCTGTACGGGCGCGGTACCTGCGATATGAAGTCGTTTGTCGCCGTCGCCCTCGCGCATCTGCCGGATTTCCTGGACAGGGGGCTCGCGACGCCTCTGCATCTGGCGCTTTCCTACGATGAAGAGATTGGATGTATCGGGGTCAGGCGCCTGATCGATCAGGTGCGCGGTTTCGGTGTCCGTCCCGAAATGTGCATCGTCGGCGAACCGAGCGATATGAAGGTTGTCGTGGCGCACAAGGGAAAGCGGTCGTTCGCCTGCGACGTGACAGGCATGGCGGCCCATTCTTCCCTCGCGCCCAGTGCGGTGAACGCCGTCGAATTTGCGGCTGAAATCGTCTCGTTCATCCGCCGCCGCGCGAAGTCTCTGCAAAGCGACGGGCCGTTCGAGGAAGGGTTCGATCCGCCCCATTCGACGGTACATACAGGCTTGATCCAGGGCGGGACGCAACTGAATATCGTGCCCGAGCACTGCTCGTTCCAGTTCGAAATCCGATACCTGCCATTCGACGATCATGCCGGATTTGTCGAAGACGTCCGGCGCTTCGCCGAGGACGAACTTCTGCCGGAAATGCGCGAGCGTTACGAAGCGTCCGACATCGTCTTTCGCGAGATGTCAGGGTTTCCCGGTCTGACCACGCCCGAAGATGCCGAGGTGGCGCAGGTCTGTCGTCACCTCGCCGCGACCAATGAAACCGCCAAGGTGTCCTTCGGCACCGAGGCAGGACTTTTCAGTGCCGGTGGGATTCCGACGGTAGTGTGTGGACCCGGCAGTATCGAGCAGGCGCACAAACCGAATGAATTCATCGAACTGGATCAAGTTGCGAAGTGCGATGCCTTTATGGACCGTCTCAAGGAAAAACTCTGCCGGGTTTGACTGACCGGCGATCAGCGATTGGACGGAGACCCCGGCTGCCACATGCAGTCGACTGACGGGCGGCCTTCGCGTTCCAGAGCCTCCGCCCGTTCCGGCGCCGCGATTACGATCCTGCCGTCGATATTGAAGCACCTGCCCGACAGCGGCGGCAGCGCCCGGGCTGTTGGAATATTGAGGTAGCGGTCCGTTTCCACAGGGGAGAGGAACCCGTCGCCGTCACTGTCCAGCCGGCCGAAACGCCACAGGACCGGTGCCGAGAATTCGGACAAATCAAGGCTGTTGCTCCGGTCGGTATCCATCTGATCGAAGGTTGGCCCCGGTTGGCCCTGAACCTTGTCGCGAACCCGGAATTCGTCCCGGCTGATCTTTCCGTCCCGGTTTGTATCAAGGCCAGTGAACCGCCGGCCGATCGATAAACGAAGTTCTTCCCCGGAGACCCGGCCGTCCCGGTTTGTATCCAGCCGCTGAAACCAGTCTGCTTTTTTTGCCGGCTGGCGCTCCCGCATCTTTTCCTGAATTCGATCCATAACGGATGGCGGCGCGCCGACAGGCTGCGCTGCAGCTTTTGCTGCAGGACCAATGATGCTGACAAGCACGACCAGGGTCAGGACCGCAAGCCTGGTCACCCTGACCGCTGACATCCCGCGCAAGAATAATCAGGGGATCGGAGTATCCCGTTATTGCGCATATTTTTTTGTCTTGATTTCATCCGATACATCCGGTGTCCACGTGCAATCAGCCTTGGCGTAACCGCGCTTTCTGAAAGTCTCGGCAACGTCCTCTTTGACGCGGACGATTTGCCGTTCCACGTAAAAACATTCGCCGTCTTCGTTCCGGGAAGCCTCTCCGACAGGCCGGTCGAATAGCCGGGCTGCTTCCTGCTTGCTCACCTTGCCGTCCAGATTGCGGTCAATCCGGTCGAAACGCCAATTGGCTGGCGAGGCGAACTCCGCCATGGAAAGCCGGCCATCCGCATTGGCGTCCAACTCCCCAAAACGTTGTTCGCCGTTTCGCTTGTCCTTGCGCAGGGCGAGATACTCGGACTTGCTTACAAACTTGTCGCCGGACGTGTCCATGTTGTCGAAGCGTCGGCGGATATTGCTGAACAGTTCCTGTTTCGAAACTTCCGAATTCCTGTCCAGATCGAGCGACTCGAACCATTTCCGGACTTTTTCTTCAGCGGAATTGGATTTACGCATTTTTTTCCCGAATGCGATCGAGAACGCTGGTCGGGTTGCCTGCTGCCGTCTCACTCCGGGATGCAGTTTGCGCGGAACCGGTGTTCGGCGCTAAGCTTGCCACGATCATGCCCAAAGCCAATATCGAGACAGCCATGCCCGGCGGGCGGAACCGCGGCGGGCGGGATACTTTTATACACATCGTTTATTACGCCTTACTCTACAACACGCTACGCTTTACTGATCGATATGATCGTACTTTTCCGACGTTATTTCAACCCCGCCGCCGCCAAGCGGAGAAAATCATCAGAGAACTGCTTGTCATTATCGCTGTCGCCGTGCTTTCTGCCGGTGCGGCGGGTACGGGGTCTGCCGCGGAAAACGCTGCGGGCGTTCGTCTGCCGTCCGACGAGGGCCCGACCGTGACGGCAATCCGGTCGATGCGGCCCGGTACCTGGCTGAATCTCGGCTCGCCGGCGCCGGACCCCAAATGGGGCAAAGGACGGGGCCGGGCCTGGACATCGAAGATGGCGTTCTCCGCCGCGATGGGCGGCGCATTCCTGTTCGGCGAAGGCATTCACGGGTGGGCGAATCCGGGCAATGGCCGCTATATGGACGGCCTGTGGCTTTATGACGTGAATGCGCATCGCTGGGTCGCCCTGTATCCCGGCACCGACACACGGTCGCCTCCGGACCTGCAGGTTACGCGCGACGGCTTCGAAGGCACCGGCCCTGACCGGCCCCTGCCCATCGCGACAATGGTTCACGGATACGAGATGACCGCCTGGGATCCGGTTCGACAGATCTTTTTCAGCATGCCGAACCATCACGCGTATTTCCGGAAAGCGCTGCCGTCTGTTGCGAAATTCCGGGACGAGAACAGCTCCCGCCTGAACCGGACATTGGCAAGCCCCTGGATGTTCGATCCGTGGAACCGGAAATGGCACCGGCTCAGGACGGCGACCCCGTCGCCGAAATCGGGATACGGGGATGTGCTGATGTTCGTCCCGTCGCAGCAGAAGCTGTTTTTCTACCGGTCGCGCCAGGCGCATTACTACGACCCGAAGAACAACAGATGGCAGAGAGTGAATGCACGCGGCCCGTTGCCCCCATTCGGGATCGACCCCACTGCCTGTCATGACCCGAAGCGGGATCGTATCTACATCGGGGGCGGGAATTATCCGGTGGCGAAGGGGCCGAACGGGCTTTGGATTTTCGATGTCGGCGCCGGAAGATGGATCGATCCGAAACCGGAGGGATCGCCTGCGGGCAATCACTACGGCACGAACGTGGCGGTGATGACGTGCGACCCCCGGACGGATCGCGTTTATCTGTTCCGCCACGCGGGCAACGGGCGCGGCCTCTATATTTACGACGCGAGAAAGAATGCCTGGCGGGAGCGCGCCGTCCCGCTTCCCCGTTTCTGGAGAGAGACGACGGGCGCAAACGGATTCTATCACCCCGGACTCGGCGTGCATTTCATGCATACGGCGAATGACAGCCGCGACAACGGGCGCATCATCGTCTACCGGCCCGAGCCCTGAGCAGGACGATTTTAAGAAAAAATGCGGGCGGGAATTGTCCGGCCTGCCCGGATCGCGTAATAGCGGATCATGAAAATTATCGAACGACTTCCGGACGGCGTCGGCGCACTTGTCGGGCATTCGGTCCCCCGCTTGGAGGATCGCGAGATGTTGCGCGGCGAGGCGACATTCCTGGACGATATTCATCTGCCGGGGGAGGTCCATGCGGTATTTGTCCGGTCCGTAGAGGCCCATGCCGACATCCGCGCGATTGATGTTGAAGAGGCCCGCTCTTGTCGCGGCGTCATCGATGTGCTGACCGGGGCCGATCTTGCCGCGGACGGAATCGGCGGCGTGCCGTGGGAGGTCCGCCCGGTTTCGGAGAAGATCAGCGCGGATGCATCCACACCGGCAGGCGATCCGGCGATCGGACGACCGCAACCGGCGATGCCGGCGGACCGCGCCCTGTTTGTCGGCCAGATCGTCGCGATGGTGATTGCCGATTCCCCCGATCGCGCGCGGGATGCGGCGGAACAGGTCGTTGTCGATTACGATTCATTGTCGGCCGTCACGGACGTAGACGCTGCGACGGCGCCGGGTGCGCCGGTCATTGATCCCCGTTTTCCCGACAATGTCTGTTTCAGGCTGGCCTTCGGGGACAAGGCCGAGACGGATGCGGTATTCGCCCGGGCGGCGCATGTTACCCGCATCCGACATGTGCAGAACCGCGGCGTCGGCGCGCCTATCGAAACGCGCGGCTATATCGGTTCCTGGGACGCAGACAGCGCGAGGTACACGCTTCATGCGACCGCCGGAAAACCCCATCCGGTCCGCAACACGCTGGCGAAGTTCTGTTTTCATTGCGCACCGGAGGATATCCGCGTTGTTGTGCCGCGGCTTGGCGGCGGGTTCGGGGCGAAGAATATCGTCTACCCGGAAGAGGTTCTTGTGTTGTGGGCGGCACGGCGGACGGGCTGCCCCGTGCGATGGATTTCCGATCGATCGGAATCCTTCGTCAGCGACGTCCATACGCGCGATCTCGTTTCAGACGCGGAATACGCCTTCGACGAGAATCATAAAATCATTGCGATGCGGGTGATCAACAGCGGCAATCTCGGCGCCTACCTGGGGCCGCGCGCGGTTAATCCGGTGCGGAATTCCCTGAAAATCGCGCCCTCCGTCTATGACGTGCCGGTGGGATACCTCGAAGCACGGGGGGTACTGACGAACACGGTGCCGACCTGTCCGATCCGCGGCGCGGGCGAACCGGAGGGCCAGTACACGCCGGAACGCCTGATGGACGCGGCGGCGGCCGAACTCGGGATCGACCGGATAGACCTTCGACGCCGGAACCTGCTGACGCCGGACAGATTGCCGTACCGGACGATCACGCAGCTGACCTATGACTGCGGCGATTTCGCGGCGAACCTCGATCGCGCACTGCTCCTGTCGGACAGGGCAGGGTATCCGGCGCGCCAGGCAGCGTCTGCGCGATCCGGCCTGATACGCGGGTTCGGTATCTGCAATACGATCGAGGCGCTCGGCTTCGGGCTGGACGAAGAGGCCGATATACGATGCGCCCCTGACGGACAGGTGGTGCTCCGCATCGGCTCCATGTCGAACGGTCAGGGCCATGATACGATCTACGCACAGATCGTTGCCGGGAAACTCGGCATACCGATCGAGACGGTCCGGGTGATACAGGGCGACACGGATGATATCGAATACGGAACCGGCACGGGGGCCTGCCGGTCTATAATCGTCGGCGGCTCGGCTGTGGCGGTCACGACCGACAGGGTCGTCGAAAAGGGCTTCGACGCCGCGGCGGCGTTGTTGGAGGCCTCGGTTGAGGATATCGAGTATCGCGACGGCGACTACATGGTGGCCGGCACCGATCGGCGCGTCGGTTTCCTTGAGGTCGTCGACAGGGCCGGCGGCATCGATGCCCGCGACCGTTTTCTGCCCGGCGACTTTACCTACCCCAATGGGACCCATTGTTGCGAGGTGGAGATCGATCCGGAAACGGGGGCGGCAACAATCGACCGGTATGTCATGGTTCACGATTGCGGCACGCCGGTGAACCCCATGCTGGTTGAAGCGCAACTCCAGGGCGGCGTGGTGCACGGTCTGGGGCAGGCTTTTTCGGAACACGTGATCTACGATCCGGATAATGGGCAGGTGCTCTCGGGCTCGTTCCTTGATTATGGCCTGCCGCGCGCCGGCGACATCCCGGCGCCTGAATTCTTGTGCGAGCTGAATCCCGTTCCGACGGCGACAAATCCCCTCGGCGCAAAAGCGGTCGGCGAGGCCGGGGTCGCGATTGCCCCGATCCTCGCGGTGAACGCCGTTCTCGATGCCCTGCGCCCGCTGGGGGTATCCGATATCTCAATGCCCATGACGCCGGCAAAGATTCACGCGGCTATTGAGCAGGGCCGCAGCGGTCTGTCATAATTGTTTCAGGATGTGCCGAAATACCTGTTCGCGGTCGCGAATCTGCGGACGAGGCCGCCGGTTCTGCGGTCCCTTTCCGCACTGCCGTGATGCTGAAGTGTCTGAATTATTTAGCTTTCTAACTATTTGACACTTCTCGGGAGTCTCGGCAGTATCGCACCAGAAAAACCGGCGTTCAAAGAGCGTCACTTTCTTCAATGAGAACCAGGGAGACATTTATGTCCAAAACTACACTCAAGGCCGCTATTGCGGCAGCAACCGTTGTTCTGGCGATTTCGCCGGCTGCGGCTCAGAAAACCCTCACGGCCGTGACGGCACTGCAGACAAATAACGCGATGTCGCAGAGCTTCCTCACGACCTTTGCGGCGCCAATGACCAAGACGGGCGTGGTGATTGTGAATTACATCGGCGGACAGGAAGTGGTTCCGCCGACGAAAGCTGCCGCCGCCCTGAAGCGCGGTCAGTTCGACATGCTTCACTCGCCGTCTTCCTACTACATCGGCACCGTTCCCGAAGCATACGCAATGCTCGCGAGTAACCACGGTCCGAAGGCGCTTCGCAAGAACGGCGCATGGGAAATGCTCCAGAAAATTTGGGCGGAAAAGGCCGGCGCTCATCTTCTCGCCTGGGGCGAGAGCATGACCTCCTACCACATGTATCTCGGCAAGGAGCCGCCGCTCAAAGATGGTCTTCCCGACCTGAAGGGCTTCAAGATGCGGGCGACCGGCACCTATCGGCCATTGTTCCGCGCGCTTGGCGCCACCACGATCAACATCAAGTCGAGCGAAGTCATTAATGCGATGCAGCGCGGCACGATCGACGGCTTTGGTTTCACCGATCAGCCGGCATCCGTCGGCATGCAGGAAGTCATCAAATACCGCGTGATTCCGAACTTCTATCAGACCAACACCGTGATCACGGTCAATTCCGATGTCTGGAAAGCTTTGACCGACGAACAGCGGGCAACGATGACGAAGGTCGGCATCGAGTATGAAACAAATTCTGTCGAATACTCCGAAGGCGTTCGCATGCAGGACGAGGCGATCCTGAAAAAGGCCGGCACCAAGGACATCGTGCTGAAAGGTAACGCCGCTGCGAAATATCTTGAAATCGCTCATGGCGAGATCTGGAAGGAACTGGCGAAGCGGTCGACGAACGCCGAAGCGCTCAAGCCGCTGATGTATGTTCCCGGCAAGCCCCAGTTCCAGGTGGATGTTGCGTCTTTGCGGGCGCGCCATAAGCAGTAAACTCCGGAACTGGAAACTAAACGCCCATGGATACCTTTGATAAGGTTCTGGGCAGGGTATCGATAGCGCTGGCCTGGGTGGCCTGCGCTATCATTCCTTGTCTTTTCACGCTGATCACCATCGATGTGTCGATTCGGAGTTTCGGGTTCAATCCCCCGCTCTTCACGTCTTCGGTGGTCGAGTATGCGCTGCTTTACGTCGCAATGTTTTCTGCGCCGTTCCTGACGCGTGAAAAGGGGCACGTCGCGATCGAGGCGTTTTTGTCGATAACGCCCCACGGGATACGGATCGTTCTTGCGCGGGTGGTCTATTTTCTCTGTGCGGCCTCGGCATTGCTGTTTTCATACTTTGCCTATGAGTTGATGTACTTCGCCTATGTGGACGGGATTCTGGATATCCGCGGGGTCGATATGCCTCAGTGGACGCAGTACCTGCCGATCTGCATCGGGTTCTTCCTCGTCGGCCTCGAATTCCTGATGTTTCTGTTCGGGCGTCGTCACTACTACTCCTACAACCTCGGCGAAGTTAAGGACGGCGTCTAGAAATGGTGCTCGAATGGTATTGGGCCGGGACTATTCTTCTCGGCTGCGTGATCACCGGCATGTGTCTCGGCTTTCCGGTAGCCTTTACTTTCCTCCTAACGAACATCATTGGCATGTGCATCTTCGTGGTGCGCGGCTACTCGACGATTGGTGAATTTTTCGAGGGCGCGCTGAAGCAGATTCCGCAGGTCGTCGATAATTCGCCACAACTGATAACCAGTTTTACGTTATCGCCGATCCCGATGTTCGTGCTTATGGGATCTCTCTTCTTCCATACGGGGCTGGCGCTCCGCGTTTTCGATGCGCTGGACAAACTGCTCGGTCGTATTCCCGGTCGCCTTTGTTACCTGACCGTCGCGGGCGGCTCGCTGTTCTCCACGCTGACCGGCTCGACGATGGCCAATACGGCGATGCTGGGCTCGCTTCTGGTGCCGGAAATGCAGCGGCGCGGCTACAGCAAGCAGATGTCGATGGGCCCTATCCTGGGCACCGGCGGTCTCGCGATGATCATTCCGCCGTCTTCGCTCGGCGTGCTGCTCGCCAGTATCGCGGGCGTCGATGTCGGCTCGCTTCTTGTCGCCGGCATCCTTCCCGGCTTTGTTCTTGCGGGATTGTATGCCGGCATGATCGCCCTCCAGCTCGCCATCAATCCGGCCGGCGCGCCGTCCTACGACGTCGAGAAGACCTCCTGGCAGGAAAAGGTTCGCCAGATTGTTGTGAACGTTCTGCCGATGGGGCTGATTGTCTTCATGGTGATCGGCTTTATCGTGCTTGGCTGGGCGACCCCGTCCGAATCCGCGTCGTTCGGTGTCGTCGGCGTCATCGTGCTCGCGCTGGCATTCCGGAAACTGACCTGGGAAGCGTGCAAGACCTCGCTCATCGGGACGATCCGCGTTGTCGGCATGGTGTTCTTCATCCTGATGAACTCCACCGTTTTCAGTCAGCTTCTGTCGCTCTCCGGCGCCAGCCGCGGTCTTGTGCAGTGGGCGACGGCATTCGATATTCCGCCCGTCGCAATTCTGTCCGTGATGTTCCTCGTGCTGATCTTGCTTGGCATGTTCATGGACCCGGTCTCGATGATGCTGATCACGGTGCCGATCTTTTATCCCATTGCGATACAGCTCGGGTACGATCCGGTCTGGTTCTCGCTGATCGTGTTGATGGCGCTGGAGATGAGTGCGACCACCCCGCCGTTCGGGCTCTTGTTGTTCATAATGATGGGCATGGTGAAAGGCACTACACTCGGCCAGGTTGCGAAGGCAGCCGCGCCGTTCCTGCTGTGTGACCTGATCCTTGTGGTCATTCTCCTGATTGTGCCGGATCTGGCGTTGTACCTGCCAAGTCTGATGGGGGACTGACCTCGATCCTGCCGCGTTCCGGTCTTGTAGAGCAGACAAAATCAATACCCGGAGCACAACCGGGTTAGAGGGAAAGAGGGGCAGTTATGGTCATGAAACCGCGCGACCGCATCGATTATTCGGCGATGGCCGACCGGGAACCGCTGAAACTGCCAGATGGCAAGCGGGTCGCCGTCTGGGTGATCGTGAATATCGAGAACTGGGACGTCGACAAGCCGATGGCGCGGACGGTTCTGCCGCCGCCCGGCGGGCAGGTTCATATCCCCGATATCCCGAACTGGTCGTGGCAGGAATACGGCATGCGGGTCGGTTTCTGGCGGTTCCATGAAGCGCTGACATCCCGCGGTATCCCGGCGACGCTGTCGGTGAACGGGTCGGTCTGCACACAGTATCCGCGGCTCGCCCAGGCGGCCCATGATGCCGGGTGGGAGTTCCTCGGCCACGCCTATCACCAGCGCCCGACGCATCTGATCGAAGACCAGCCCGCCGATATCAGGGCGACGATGGACGCGATCGAGAAGTTTACCGGCAAACCGCCCCGCGGCTGGATGGGCCCGGGGCTCACCGAAACGTTCGAAACGCCGGACTACCTGAAGGAAGCCGGCATCGAATACGTCGCGGATTTTCCGATGGACGACCAGCCGTTCGAGGTAAAGACCGAGCACGGCCCGCTGGTCTCCATTCCCTACACCGTCGAGCTGAACGATATTCCGATGATGATCGTGCAGCATCACAAAGCGCCCGAATTTTACGATCGCTGCATGGATAATTTCGAACGCCTCTATCAGGAGGGCGAGCACAACGCCCGGGTGATGGCGATTGCGGTGCATCCTTATATTTCGGGCACGCCTTTCCGGATCAAGTATTTCGAAAAAGTCCTCGACGAGATATCGAAACACGATGATGTCGCGCTGTGGACTGGCGGCCAGGTGTGCGACTGGTATAAATCTGTTTCCTGACGGCCCGTCATTCGGACCTGTCGCCCGGGCTGGTAAGGGGTCGCCGTCACCAGAAAAACCGAAGGAACGTGTATGTCTGCAATGATCGGGCAGTCGCCCCTGCGCAAAGAGGATCTGCGGCTCCTGAAGGGCCGGGGGCAATATGCCGACGATACTAATGAGCAAGGCCAGGCCTTCGCGTTCATGGTTTCCTCCGTTCATGCCCATGCGAAAATCCGGGGTATCGATACTTCTGCCGCAAAGGCGGCGCCCGGTGTCATCGCCGTTCTGACAGGTGCGGACTGGCTTGCCGACGGCCTTGGTCCGATTCCTCACGGTCTCGGCTATTCAAGTCCGCCCGATATCGCGCTTCAGAACCGTGACGGCACCGATCGCTTTGTGGCGCCGCACTTTCCCTTGCCCGCCGACCGGGCGCGTCATGTCGGCCAGCCGGTCGCGATGGTCATTGCCGAGACGTTTTCGCAGGCGAAGGACGCTGCCGAACTGGTGGAGGTCGATTACCTTCCCCTCGATCCCGTCATCGATACGGACCGCGCCGCCGATCCCGCTTCGGAAGTCGTCTGGCCGGATCTCGGCTCGAATATCGCCATCGACGCCGACGTGAACGATCCGTCGGAGACGGCGGCGATTCTCGACCGTGCGGCACATGTGATCCGTCTTAAAACCCGGCTCAGCCGCATTGCCGGCGTGCCGATGGAGCCGCGCTCCGCCGTCGGCAAAATTGATGCGGACGGGCGCTATATCCTGCAGACCACGGCCGGCGGTATCTATCGTTTCAAAACCGAACTGGCCACGATCTTCGGCGTCGAGGAAGACAGGGTCCGCGTCGTGATCCGCGATGCCGGCGGCTCCTACGGGCCGAGAAACGCGATGTATGTCGAGCATCCGCTGGTGCTCTGGGCGGCGCGGCGTGTCGGCCGGCCCGTCAAATGGACCGCGGACCGGACAGAGACCATGCTCACCGACTACCAGGCGCGCGACCTCGTGGTGGACGCGGTCCTCGGCTTCGATGCCGATGGCAGGCTGGTCGCGCTGCACACACAGAATACGTCGAATATCGGCGCGTTCTCGGCATCGTGGATACCGCTGGTGAAGGGGATCATGATCATGACGGGGCTGTACCGGATCCCCGACGTCTCCGCGCGGGCCATCGCCGTACAGTCGACAATGCCGCCGACCTATCCCTATCGCAGCGCCGGCAGGCCGGAGGTCATGTATGCGCTTGAACGGATGATGGACATGGCGGCGGACGCAACCGGGCTCGACCGGGTCGAAATCCGCCGCCGCAACGTGATCACCGCCGCCGACATGCCCTATGACAACGGTTTCGGGCTGACCCATGAATCCGGCGACTACCCCCAGGCACTGGAAGCGGCGGCGAGTCTGTCGGACTGGGACGGCTTTCCGGCACGCCGCGCAGAAGCCGCAAAGCGGGGCAGGCTGCGGGGCATCGGCATCGCCAACTACGCCGATCTGTCCACCGGCTACCCCCGTGAATGGACCGAGATCGACGTCCGCCCGGAGGGCGAAATTCTCGTCCAGATCGGGACCATGGCGACAGGGCAGGGGCACCAGACGACGTTCAGCCAGCTGGTCGCGGAAGTGCTCGAAGTGCCGTTCGACGCGATAGACATCGGCTACGGCGACACGGACAAGATAAAGGATGGCGGCGGCACCCATTCCGGGCGCAGCATGCGCATGGGCGCCATCGTGTTATGCGATGCCAGCAACAAGATCATTCAGCGCGCAAAGCGTATCGCTTCCCACATGCTGGAGGCGGCCGAAGCCGACATCGAATACAGCGAAACCGTCTTCACCGTCGCGGGGACCGACCGGCGGGTCAGCCTGTTCGATATTGCCGCGGCGGCGCGCGACCGCACCGATCTGCCGGAAGACCTGCGCGGGCCGCTGAAAGAGGAAGCCGACGTTCACTACCCGAAGGCGGTGATCGGCTCGGGCTGTCACGTCTGCGAGGTTGAAATCGATCCCGATACCGGCATGGTCGACGTCGTCGACTGGACTGCCGTGGATGATGTCGGCCGGGCGATCAACCCGATGACGCTGGACGGCCAGACCCACGGCGGCGTGCTGCAGGGGATCGGCCAGGCGATCATGGAGAACTGCGCCTACGACCCGGGAACGGGCCAGATGGTAGGTGCGACCTTCATGGATTACGCAATGCCGCGCGCAGACACGGTGCCGGCCTATCGCACGAAACTGCTGGAAATCTCGAGCCCGTCCAACCCGCTCGGGATCAAGCCGGGCAGCGAAGGCGGCACCGCCGTCGCGCCGGCAGCGGTCGCCAATGCGATCGTCGATGCGTTGCGGGATTTCGGGGTGAAGCATATTGAACTGCCGGCGACGCCGGAGCGGATATGGCGGGCAATGAGTGGGGCATCCGTGTGATACGCCCGTTGCCGTCGGATACGAACCCGCTTCATATCCATCTGGATATGCAGCGGGAAACGATGGGGATAAACAAAACATGTGGCGCCTGATTTCGGTCTTTTTGCTTGGCGGCGTGCTCGGAACGGGTTTCGGCGTTGCGGCCGGGTTTTTCGCGTTTCCATACGTGTTTCCGCCGCCCGAAGCGATGGACCGGTTGACGGTGGGCGAGAAATCGGGACTGGCGGCAACCGGCACGTTCATTCATGCCGATCCGTCGGATCCGATCCACTATGGCCGGGGCAGGGTCTCCGTCTATGAGCGGGTCGTGTTTCTGGGCGAGGATTTCGAGGTCGGTCCTGGGCCGAAGTATCATGTCTATCTGGTGCCGGCGGAAAAGATCCGCGATTCGTCGCAGGTTAAAAGCACCATGTTTGTGGACCTCGGTCGCCTGCGCGCCTTCAGGGGAAGCCAGAAATACAACATACCGGCCGGGATCGATCTGAACCAGTATCCCAGCGTCGTCATCTGGTGCGAGCAGTTCGGCGTTCTGATTTCGCCCGCCGATCTGAAATTCGGGACATGACCGGGACCGACAGGACGATAGGATCAACGGATAAGAGATTTTGTCATTCAGTGCGTCGGCGCCGGCCGGCGAACTAAAATCGAAGATCGACTTTACACCCGCGGTGACGACGATATCGTTGTCGCTTGGCAATCAAAACCGCCGAAGGGCCAGAAGGAGGACACATGATCAAAGTAGAGGATATCGCGTTCGGGCGGCTTCAGTCGCCGGACCTCGACGAGGCCGAGGAATTCCTGACGAATTTCGGGATGGTCCGGTCGGAGCGCACAGACGACACGCTGTATATGCGCGGCACCGACCCGGCCCCGTATATCCATGTGACCCATAAAGGTGACCCGAAGTTTATCGGGCTCGCATTCCGCGCGGCAAGCGAGGCAGACCTCGAGAAGGTCACGAAGGTTGCGGGCGCTTCAGGGATCGAAGACCTGGACGGACCCGGTGGCGGCAAACGCGTGCGCCTGACCGAACCGAACGGTTTCCAGATCGAGATCGTTTGGGGCATGGCGGACCTGGAGGAAATTCCGGTGCCGCGTTTCGGCATCAATACCGCTGCGGCGCGCGATTCCCGTCTCGGCGAGCTTACCCGGATACAGCGTGGCCCGTCCCACGTGAAGCGGCTGGGACATGCCGTCATCATGACACCGGATGTGGAGGGCGGCACGAAGTGGTTCCGTGAGACACTTGGTCTCGTGCCGTCGGACGAGGTCTATGCCGGCGAAAAAGAGAATATCATCGCGACCTTCAACCGGATCGACGGCGGCGAAAGATTCGTCGATCATCATACCTTCCTCTGCATCAAGGGCGAGGTTCCCGGTCTGAACCACATGGCATTCGAAGTGCACGACATTGATGACGTGTTCATGGGCAATGCGCATCTCAAGAAACTCGGAAAATACGATCACATGTGGGGCCTCGGCCGTCACGTTCTCGGCAGCCAGGTCTACGACTACTGGCAGGATCCGTGGGGCCGTGTCCATGAGCACTGGACCGATAGCGACCGATTGAACAACAAGAACCCGCCGACACTGATTTCCGCCGAAGAGGGGCTGGATTCCCAGTGGGGCGAGCCGGTGCCCGAGAGGTTCATCAACCATTCATCCCCGTAACAAGCGTCAATACCGATACTCACCCACAGAAAGAGCGAGCGCATGAAAGCCAAAGTTAATGGCATCGAGCTGAACTACGAAGTCTCCGGCAATCCGGACAAACCCTGGCTGACGTTTTCCAATTCGTTGGCGACGAACATGCATATGTGGGACGAGCAGGCGAAGCTGCTGGCCGACGACTATCATATCCTGCGTTATGACAAGCGCGGCCATGGTGAGTCCGAAAAGGTACCGGGTCCGTATAATTTCGACGACCTGATCGATGACATGGTCGGCCTGTGGGATCATCTCGGGATCGATCAGACCTACTATGTCGGCCTGTCCATCGGCGGCATGACCGTTCAGGGTATCATGCTCAAACACCCGGAACGGCTGAAGGCTGTGGTTATCGCGAACTCGATGGGCGTCGTTCCGCCGGAATTCGTCAATGCCTGGGGCGACCGCATCAAGCTGTGCCAGGAAAAGGGCATGGCGCCGCTTGTCCAGCCGACCATGGAGCGCTGGTTCACGGAGGCTTACCGGAAAAAGAACACGCCCGAGGCGGCCTTCATCGAGAACATGATCGCAACGACGTCGGTTGAAGGCTATGCCGGCTGCGCGGCCGCGATCCAGAAGCTCAACTACCTCGACGATCTGGGCAAGATTTCCGGCATACCGGTTCTCTTTATCGCCGGTTCCCAGGATGGCGGTACCCCGGCGCCGGGGGTCGAAGCGATGCATCGCAATATGCCGGGTTCCGAATACCTGCTGCTCGATCCGGCTGCCCATATCTCCAACGTAGAGTGCCCCGAGGCATTCAACGAGGCGATCACGGGCTTTCTCGCCAAACACTGATCTGAACCGCCGCCGCGTCCCGACCGGCGCGGCGGCCGGTCATTTGAAGGAAAAAGCCGATGAGCGGAACCGCAGGCGTAATCGGGCTCGGGATCATGGGCGGCGCGATCGCGCATCATCTGGTGAAAGCCGGTTTCACCGTCCATGGGTTCGATCTTTCGGCGGACGCGGTGGAAGCCGCCCGGGCGACCGGCGTGGAAACACTGGCCTCCGCGGCAGCCGTTGCTGAAAAGGCGCAGGTCATTGTCTGCTCCCTGCCCAGTCCGCTGGCGCTGCGCGCAGTGGCCGAGGAAATTGCCGCCTCATCGGCGTCGGATTGCGTGCTGATGGAAACCAGCACCCTGAAAATTGTCGACAAGGAAGCGGCGCGGGACATTCTTGCCGCCGGCGGACATACGCTGCTGGATTGTCCGCTTTCCGGCACCGGCCAGCAGGCGCAGACCGGCGATCTCGCGGTGTTTACCAGCGGCGACGAAGGGGCGGTGGCGCGATGCATCCCCGTGATCGAGGCTTTCAGCCGGGAGAACAAGTATTGCGGCGCCTTCGGCAATGGCAGCCGGATGAAGTTCGTCGCCAATCATCTGGTGACGATCCACAACACGGCCGCCGCCGAGGCGATGGTGCTCGGCATGAAGTCGGGCCTCGATCCGCACCTGATCTACGACGTCATCGGCAGCAGTGCGGCGACATCGCGGATGTTCCAGGTGCGCGGCGGGATGATGGCTGATAACAATTACGATAATGTCGGCATGTCGAACCGGCTCTATCAGAAAGACCTCGACATCATTACGGCCTTCGCATCCGACGTTCATTGCCCGGTTGCCTTGTTTGCGGCGGCCGTTCAGCCCTATCGCGCGACCCTCGAACAGGGACTCGCGGAAAAGGATACCGCGGCCGTCTGTGCCGTTCTTGAAGACCAGGCACGTGTGAGGCGCTGATTATGACAGATCTTTTTACCCCCTTGACCGCCGGCCCGTTCGAGCTGCCGCACCGCGTCGTGATGGCGCCGATGACGCGGAACCGCGCGGGAGACGGCAACGCTCCCCATGCGCTGAACGCAACCTATTACCAGCAACGCGCGGACGCGGCTTTCATCGTCACCGAGGCATCGCAGATTTGCCCCGAAGGGATGGGCTATCCCGGCACGCCCGGTATCCATTCCGACGCACAGATCGACGGCTGGCGCGAAGTGACCGACGCCGTCCATGAAGCGGGCGGTCGGATTTTCCTTCAGATGTGGCATGTCGGGCGCATTTCGCATCCCGATCTGCAGCCCGACGGCAAGGACCCCGTGGCACCGTCGGCGATCCGCCCGGCGGGAGACGCGATGACGCTGTCCGGCATGAAACCGTTCGTGACGCCGCGAGCGCTGGAAGCGGCGGAAATAGAAGCGCTGGTCGAACAGTACCGGGTCGCGGCGAAGAACGCTGATATGGCGGGGTTCGACGGCGTCGAAGTGCACGGCGCGAACGGCTACCTGCTGGACCAGTTCACCCGCGATTCCACGAACACCCGGGATGACGACTATGGCGGCTCCATCGAGAACCGCTGCCGTTTCCCCCTCGCGGTAACCGATGCGGTTGTCGACGTGTGGGGCGCCGACCGCGTCGGCTACCGCATATCGCCGTTCCAGCCCTATAACGATATTTCGGATTCAGACCCTGCAGCGACATTCAGTTATCTCGCGGGCGAGCTCGCCAAGCGCGATCTGCTGTATCTCCACATGGTCGAGATGGGCGCCGAGCAGGGCGCGGGCAGTTTTCCGGATAACCGCGATCCTCTTTTCGCGAACCTGCGCGAAATCTGGCCGAACGTCCTGATCACGAATGGCGGGTATGACCGCGCCATGTCGGATGCGGTGATAGGCGCCGGGCTCGCGGACATGGTGGCGTTCGGCGCGCCGTATCTTGCCAACCCGGACCTTGCCGAACGGCTGCTTACCGGGGCTGCATATAACGAACCCGACCGCGCGACATTTTATGGCGGCGGCGCGAAGGGCTATACCGATTATCCGGCTCTCGGCAAAAGCTGATCCTGATTTCTGACAGGACGGTGGGGGCGCGCGGCGGCAGGGCAGAGAGCGACGGCTCTCAGCCGTGGCGGCGGAGGAAGCGCGTCAGGATGGACTCGCCCCAGACATCGTTCACCGTGAACGGATCGTTGGCAATGAACTGCTCGACGGCCGTCCGGTCCGGCGCTTCGATAAAAAAGACAGACCCGATCATCGTCTCGCCGTCGTCCGCGAGCAGCGGTCCGGAGAGTGTCACGTCCACGCCGCAGACTTTCTGATAGGCGCGATGTTCGTCGACGAACTTTTTGCGGGTCTCGATGCGTCCGGGTTTGTCCTGAATATGAAGGCAGAAAAGCATCAGGCGTTTCCTTTTTGTTTTTCATCCTGTCTATAAGTGTAATTGCCGGGGCGCACAAACCCTCGCGATAGCGTGTCTTGTTCGATCGCGGCGGCGGCACTATGACTGGCCATTATGCTCGATTTTACCTATCAGGCCTTTCAGGCGCGCATCGTATTCGGACCCGGCAAGGTGTCGGAGCTTCCTTCAGAGACGGAGAAGCTCGGCGCAAGCGCCGTTCTCGTGATCTCGACAGGCTCGCAGCGGGCGGTTGCCGATGCCGCGATCGAAGCCCTGGGGTCGTCCTTCGCGGCGCGTATCGATGGCGCCGTGATGCATGTGCCGCGCGAAAATGTCGTCAGCGCCATCGACCTAGCGAGACAGCACAATTTCGATTGTGTCGTCGCCATCGGCGGCGGCTCGGCCATCGGCGTCGCGAAGGGCATCGCGCTCGAGACCGGCCTGCCAATCATCGCCGTCCCGTCCACCTATGCAGGTTCCGAGATGACGGATATCTGGGGCATCTCCGAGGGCGACGGGAAAACGACGGGCCGTGATGCCTGCGTCGTGCCGAAAACCGTCATTTACGATCCCGACCTGACGCGGGGCCTGCCCGCCCGACTCGCCGGTCCGAGCGGCATGAATGCGATGGCACATTCGGTAGAGGCCCTGTATGCGCAGAACCGCAATCCGGTCCTGTCGATGTTTGCGGAGACGGGCATCCGGTCTCTTGCATCCGGCCTCCCGGCGGTCTGCGACGGGAGCGCAGGGGACGCCCAACGCGGGGCAGCGTTATACGGCGCCTTTATGTGCGGACTGGCGCTCGCGACCGCGACCATGGGTATTCATCACAAGCTCTGTCACGTCGTTGGCGGCACATTCCGGATGCCGCACGCCGAGACACACACGATCATTCTGCCGCATGCGACTCACTACAACCGGGATGCCGCTCCGGAGGCGATGACGGCAATCGCGCGGGCGCTGGGCGCCGACAGCGCCGCCGGCGGCCTTTTCGATCTTGCCGGAAAAATCGGGGCGCCGACGGCGCTGAAGACCCTGGGATTCGACGAAAAAAATCTGGACCGGGCGGCTGACATCGCGACGGCGTCGCCCTACTACAACCAGAGACCCGTCGACCGTGACGGCGTTCGTGCATTGCTCGACGACGCCTATCACGGGCGGCGGCCGGAATGAGCAGCGATCGCTTCTCGGGAATTCGATACCTCAAAACCAAACCTAAAGGGAGAAAGCCGGATGGCTGAAGCAAAAGCAAAGACCGAAATCACGATGAAAATGTCTGCGACCTGTCCGCATCATGCGCGCAGCGATATCAGCGTGCGGGACGTCGAAAGCGTTATCGACGAACCCACGGAACGCGGCGGGACGAATCTCGGCTTGACGCCGACCGAGACGATGGTGGCCGCCCTGATCGGCTGCACCAATGTCATCACCCAGCGGATTTCCGAAGGGTACGATCTTCATATCGACGGCATGGATATCGATGTCGAAGCGCAGTTCGACCGCCGCGGCGTGATGTTGCAGGAAGAGATCGCGGTGCCGTTTCCCTCAATGACGCTGAACATCAATATCAAATCTCCGAACGACCCGGCGGAATTCGAGAAGGTGAAAGCGGACCTGCAGAAATTCTGCCCGATCGCCAAGGTGATCCGCGAATCCGGCACGAAGATCACCGAGAACTGGAATATCTCCAAGGACTGAAAACCGGCCAAACAAGCCGAAAATGGCCGTGTGCGTCGGAGTACGCGGCCATTTTTTTTTCTGTGCGGGTCGCCCTGCGACCCGCCTTGCATAAATATCGATAAATATGCGACGGTGAATCAATATTTCGATAAACGCGGTATAAGGGAGGAAATAACCATGCGCGTTCTTACGAAAGTTGCAACCATCGCTGCTGTCTCGGCTTTGCTTGTGACGCCGGCTATGGCTCAGAAAACAATAAACCTCACAGCGATCGACGGCTATCCGCCGAAAGCGTCCTGGGTGCGGGAGTTCATCAACTTCTATATCCCCGCGATCGACAAGGAACTCGCCGCCAAGGGCAACTACAAGATCCAGTGGAACCAGGCCTGGTCGGGACAGATCGCGAAGACGCGGCATGTTCTCGAAGGGCTGCAGAAAGGCCTCGGCGATATCGGTATTGTCACCACCGTGTTTCATGCCGGACGCGTGCCGCTGCAGAACCTGTCGTTTGTGACACCGTTCGTTTCTGCCGACCCGGTTCTGTCGTCGCGCACGATGGACGAAATGACGGAGACGTTTCCCGAGTTCAAAGCCGCCTGGAAGCCGTTCAACCAGATCTATCTGACAAATGGTTGCGTCCTCGATTCCTATCAGATGTTCACCAAGGAACCGATCAACCAGCTGTCCGATTTCGAGGGCAAGAAAATTGCCGGCGCCGGGGTCAATCTCCGGTACCTGCAGGGTCTGGGTGCGGCGGGCGTTCCGGGCAGCCTTGTGTCGTTCTACAACAAGCTGAAAACCGGCGTCGTGTCAGGCGCCATGTTGTGGCCCGAAGCGGTCGGTCAGTTCAAGATCGTCGAAGTCGCGCCCTATATGCTGAAGGCCGATCTCGGCGCTGCATGTTCCAAGTCGATCACGGTGAATGCAGACTCCTGGAAGAAGCTGCCGGCAGAGGTCCAGCAGGCGCTCGCAAATAATGCGATCGGCTACCGCGACCAGATGTCCACGCAGGCGCTTGCAAAGGGCAAGGGCGCACAGGAGAACTTCGTCAAGGCTGGCGGGACAGTCCGTGTCCTTTCCGCAGAGGAACGTGCCGCCTGGGCGAAAAGCATGCCGAACGTTGCCAAGGAATGGGCCGAAAGCCTCGAAGAAAAGGGTATTCCCGGCAAGAAGATCCTCGCCGCCTACATGAACAAGATGCGCGCGGCGAACCAGCCGATCATGCGGCACTGGGACCGGGAATAGCGGCCGGCGCCCGGCTGGATAGCTGAGCCGGAATATTCCATGACGGAAAACGCGCATCCGGCGCCGCCAGCCAGCGGGGCCGGGCTATTCTTCGATCGCGTGGTGCAGTTCCTTAACGGGATCGGCACCTTGTGGATTCTCGCGATCCTCCTTCTGATCAATGCCGATGTGTTCGGACGGAACGTTCTGCATGCGCCGATCAACGGCGTGATCGAGATGATCGAGATTTCGATGATCGCGATCGTCTTTCTGCAATTGGGCGATGCGACCCGGGTCGGCCGGCTCACACGTTCGGACGGTTTCTTCGGTCTGATACAGCGCAGGTGGCCGAAACTCGGCTACGTGATGGGCAGCATTTTCGACCTGCTCGGCGCCCTTTTCATGTTCTTTATCCTGTACGGCACCTGGCCGAGCCTCATCGAGGCGTGGACGCTGAACGATTATATCGGCAACGAAGGCGTGTTCACGGCGCCCAAATGGCCGATGATTTTCATCCTTCTGCTCGGCTCTTTCATTACGCTGCTGCTGTTCCTGAAACTTGCCGTAACGCAGATTCGCGCATTCACACGGGGCGCGCCGCAGCAATGACACCTTTTGAAATCGGCATCGCGTCCGTCATTCTGATCGTCGTGATGATCTATGCCGGGCTCTATATCCCGGTCGCTCTCGGACTAGTCTCGTTTCTCGGCGTGTGGATCATCCGGGACAATGTCGACATCGCAATCAACATGCTCGCGCTCGCCGCGGCGGATACCGTCTCGCACCAGGTTTTCGCGACCGTGCCGCTATTCGCCATGATGGGACTAATCGTCTCCAAGGCGGGGCTCGGAAACGACGTCTACAAGGTCGCCAATTTCGTCTTTTATAAAGTCCGGGGCGGACTCGGCATCGCGACGGTGGCGGCAAACGCCGTGTTCGCGGCGATTACGGGCTCTTCCATTGCCTCCGCGTCGGTCTTTGCACGGGTTTCGGTGCCCGAGATGCGGAAATTCGGCTACACGACGCGTTTCTCTGTCGGCGTCGTGGCGGGATCTTCGGTTCTCGGCATGATCATTCCGCCGAGCGCCATGCTGATCATTTATGCGATCACTGCCGACCAGTCGGTCGGACAGATGTTTCTTGCCGGCGTCATTCCCGGCGTACTTCTCGCCATCGCCTTTGCGCTGGCGATCGTCATCATGGCGCGGTTCTGGCCGAAATTCGTCGGCGGGCACGGTGTTGTGGAGATGAAGGACATCAAGGAAGACTGGCAGGATCTCACCTGGGGCGACGTTGTCCGGCTGATGTCGCCGATCGTGTTCCTGGTGCTCGTCGTCCTGGGCGGTATCTATGGCGGCATCGTCACCCCGGTCGAAGCCGGGGCCGCCGGCTCGCTCGTGGCCCTGCTGATCGCGATATTCCGCCGCGCGATAGGCTGGAGAGGCTTCTGGGACTGCCTGGTCGAGACGGGCCATATCACGGCGTCCATCCTGTTCCTTATCGTCGCGGCCTCCATGTACAGCCGGATGCTCGGATTCGCGGGGCTTCCGACATTGTTTCAGGCGTGGCTGGACGAGCAGGGCTACGGCGTGCTGGCGCTGATGATGATCTATATTCCCATGCTGCTGCTGCTCGGGACCATCATCGATACCGCCTCGATGATCCTGATCGTCGCGCCGCTTTTCCTGCCGGCGATCGAGGCGCTCGGGCTCGATCTCGTCTGGTTCGGGATTGTGACGGTGATCGCGGCCGAGATCGGCCTGCTGACGCCACCATTGGGAATTTCGTGTTTCGTCATCAAATCGACGCTGAACGATCCGTCAATCAAGCTATCCGACATTTTTGCCGGCGCTTTTCCCTTCGCGGTCATCATGTTGCTGGTGCTCTTCGCGATCATTGCCTGGCCCCAGTTGAGCCTTGCATTGATATAGGGAATGGCGGCACTTTTTCTGAATTACACCTGCAAGACCGGAGACTGAACGATGCGCAATCTGACCGAAGAAAACACCACCGAGGTTGTTCTCAATGCGTGGTCCAAAAACCCGGATCCCCGTTTCAAGGAGATCATGGACGCCATGATCACGCATCTGCACGATTTCGTCCGTGAAGTTCAGCTGACGGAGGCGGAATGGGGCGCGGCGATCAAATATCTGCATGCCTGCGCCGATATCTCGTCGCCGGAACGCAGCGAGTTTATTCTGACGTCGGATGTGCTGGGTGTCTCGTCGCTGGTCGATACGATCAACAACCGCCGCCCTGACGGCGCGACCGAAAACTCCGTGCTCGGCCCGTTTTATATCGCCGAAGCCGGCGAGCTCGGCGAAGTGCCGGTTATCCAGAATGGCGACGATCTGATCGGTGAACGCAACAAGGACGGCGTGCCGAGCTATATCCGCGGCATGGTGCGCGATGCCGCGGGCAATCCGATCGCGGGCGCCGCGCTCGATTTCTGGCAGAACGCGCCGAACGGCCTGTATGACGTGCAGGAGCCGGAAAAGGGCTACAACCTGCGCTGCCGGATAATTACCGGGGAGGACGGGCGTTTCGCGTTCACGACGACAAAGCCGCTTCCCTACACGATCCCGCTCGACGGGCCGGTTGCCGTGATGCTCAATTATGCCAAGCGGAACGTCTGGCGCCCGGCGCATCTCCATGTCCGCATCGAGGCGGCGGGATACGAAACCTTGACGACCGAACTGTTTATCGACGGGGACGAGTATCTGGACGACGACGCCGTGTTCGGCGTTAAGGATTCCCTCGTCCTGAAATGGGAACTGAACGATTCCGCGGAGGAAGCCGAAAAAGTTGGCATCTGGGCGCCGTTCTGCGACATTGAAAACGATATCGTCCTGCATCCTCTCGCATCAGCGGAGGCTGCCGAATAGAGAGACTATGCCCGCATGCATCAGGTAACCGTCCGCCAGGAGATCATCGACCGCGTTCTGGCGCGCCGTGGCTGTCACCATCTCTTCGACACCCTGGATCCGAAGCAGACGGCGTTTGTCGTGATCGACATGCAGAACATGTTCTGCGCGCCCGGATCGCCCGCCGAAGTGGCGGCATCCCGCGGCATCTGCGATGCCATCAACCGGCTGGCACAAGAGCTCCGCGAACTGGGCGGGCTTGTCATCTGGGTGACCAGCGCCACCGTGTCCCATAACGGAAAGAGCGACTGGGAGCATTTTATCCGCAACTTCGTCGCCGAAGATATCCAGCAGCGGACGATCGAGGCGCTGAAGCCCGACAGTCCCGGCGAACAGATATGGAAAGACCTGAAGGTGGAGGAGAGCGATCTCCACGTCCGCAAGAACCGCTATTCGGCCCTTACGCCGGGCTCGTCCATGCTGCAGAGCATGCTGTCGAGCATGGGCATCCGGAATGTGCTGATCGGCGGGACCAAGACCAATATCTGCTGCGAAAGCGCCGCCCGGGATGCCATGCAGCTCGATTACAATGTGGTCATGGTCGAAGACTGCAATGCCGCCCTGTCGGATGAAGAACACCGCGCCGCACTGGAGAACGTGATCCAGCAGTTCGGCGACGTGATGACGGCCGACGAGACAATCTCCCTCCTGAAGAACCGCAAGAACTAGAGACATGACCAGCGATCCCGCCTTTGTGCGCCGGGTAGAGGAATTCCTCTATTCCGAGGCGCGCCTTCTGGACGACCGGGAATTCGAAGCCTGGATGGCGCTGTTCGCCGATGACGGAATCTACTGGATTCCCGCGCGGCCGGGCCAGACCGACCCGCTGGGCGAAGTTTCCATCGCCTATGAAGACCGCCAGTTGCTCGACGTGCGCGTTCGCCGTTTGCGCCACCCTGAAAATTACGCGGACCAGCCTGCCGCCCGCACGCGGCGCGTGATCGGCAACGTCATGGTCCAGGAGGGCGGGAACGGAACTATCATTGCACGCTCGAACTTCACCCTTGCCGAGTTCCAGAACGATGCGCAGCGCTGGTTTGCCGGCGACTATGTCCATACGCTGATTTCGGCCGGCGACAGCTTCCGGATCCGCGAGAAACGGGTGAACCTGCTGAATTGCGATGCGCCCATGGGCGGTATCGTGATTCCGTTCTGACGCGGGCATGCCCGGAACAGCAGTCATTATCGGGGCGGGTGATGCCCTCGGCGGCGCGATTGCGCGGCGGTTTGCCCGTGAGGGCCTGATCGCGGTGCCGTCGCGGCGCAAGATCAAGCCGCTTGGCGAACTGGTCGCCGAAATCGAAGCCGATGGCGGCCAGGCGGAGGGCATTCCGTGCGATGCGCGGGACGAGGACGCGGTGATCAACCTGTTCGACCGGGTCGAGAACGAGATCGGACCCATCGAAGCATTCGTCTTCAATACCGGCGCCCAGCATAGCGCCTCTATCCTCGACATGACGGCGCGGATCTACCGCCAGGTATGGGAAAGCGCCGCTTTTGCCGGTTTCCTGACCGGCCGGGAAGCGGCACGGCACATGGTCGAGCGCGGCAGGGGGACGATCATCTTCACGGGCGCGACGGCGAGCGTGCGCGGCGGCGCCGGGTTTGCCTCGTTTGCCGGGGCGAAACACGCCCTGCGCGCGCTTGCGCAATCCATGGCCCGCGAACTGGGCCCCCTGGGCATCCATGTCGGGCATGTCATCGTCGATGGAATGATCGATTCCGACGCCGTTCGCAGCCGGTTTCCGGAGAAAACGGACGCGCTGCCGGAGGGCGGTATGCTCAATCCCGACCATATCGCCGATGCCTATTGGGCGATGCACGCGCAACCCCGCGACGCGTGGACTTTCGAGATGGATCTGCGCCCATCCGTCGAAAAATGGTGAAAATTCATTGTTTTTCGTAAATGGTCATCCCGAACCGGCTGGCAAACGTGTAACTGTGAACTACGTATAATCCGCTGACAGCGCAATCTGATCGTGTATGATCCGGTCAAACCAATAAACCGGACTTTTTCCAACAGGAGGACAATATGAAATATTCCAAAATCTTGAAGTCGACCGGCGCCGCCGGGCTGGCTGTTGCGGCATTGCTTGGCGGGCAGACCGCAGCCTTTGCCGCCGACACGAACTACATTCTGAACACCGCGTCGACCGGCGGCACCTATCATCCGGTCGGGACCGCGATCGCGACGCTCAGCAAGATCAAGCTGCTTCCGAAGGAAAAGTTCAGCCTGACCGCCGTTAACTCCGCAGGCTCGGGCGCGAACATCCAGGCGCTCGGTGCCAATACGGCACAGTTCGCGATCATCCAGGGCCTGTTCGGCTCCTATGCCGCGACCGGCACCGGCACGATATCCGCGCCGCAGCCGAACGTGCGGGCGGTAACGATGCTCTGGCAGAATGTCGAGCAGTTCGTGATTGCAAACCAATTTGTGAAGTCCGGCACGGTATCCGACATGGTCGCGATGAAAGGCCAGCCGATGGCCATGGGCCGTAAAAGCTCCGGCACGATTGAATCAAACCGGGTTCTGCTGCAGGGCCTCGGTATCGATATCGAGAAGGATTACACGCCGATCTATGCAGGCTTCGGCCCCAGCGCGGACGCGATGGCCGACGGCAAGGCGATGGGCGCCGGGCTCGGCGCCGGACCGCCCACCGGTGCGATCACCAAGCTGATGGCGGCGAATGCCGGCAAGTTCACCATCCTTGACGTGACCGAGGAAGAGGCCAAGAAGATGGATGGCGGGCGGAACCTCTGGGTGCCCTACACCATCAAGGCAGGCACCTATCCCGGCCAGACGAAGGACGTGAACACGGTCGCCCAGCCGAACTTCCTCGCCGTCAATGCCGATGTTTCCGAGGATCATGTCTACAAGCTGACGAAGGTGATCTACGAGAACCTTCCGTTCCTGCAGGCGATCCATCCGGCGACCAAGGCGATGGCGATCGAAAAGGCGATGGCGGGTCTGCCCGTGCCGCTGCATCCCGGTGCGATGAAGTACTACAAGGAAGTGGGGCTGAAGATTCCCGCGCACCTGATGGCCAAATAAGCTAAATCGCGTTTTCTCGTGATTTTCCTGAAAATATAGAATCGGCGGCTGCCTGCGGGCGGTCGCCGGTTTTTTTTTCGCTGTCAGGATACTGCCCATGAGTTCCGACACCAAAATACCGGAGACGGTACCGACCGGTTCCGGTGACAGCCCGTCGCCGACCGTCTTTCGCGACCGCATTTTCGACGTGGCCTATGCGAGAGATCACAAGGCCTACTGCTTGCCGACGTCGCTGATCGTTGCGTTCGGACTTTGGCATATCGCGACCAATCTGTATCTGAACGAGCCGGGAAGCTGGCAGAACTGCATTCATTTCGGCGGTTTCGCGCTGATCGCGGTGATTTCGTCGCCAACGTTCCGCTTTGAAAAAGACCGCGCGTGGGCGATCGGGCTGGATGTGTTGTACGGCTCGCTTGTCTTTGCAGCGGCCTGCTGGATCGCCTATGCCGAAGACGGCCTTTACAGCCGCACCCTCGCACAATCGGGCGAGAGCTGGCAGCTCACTTTCCTCGACTGGGCGGCGGCACTGATCGTGATTTTCGCGGCGATCGATCTCACACGGCGACTGACCGGCTGGATCATTCCGGTCCTGATCATCGTCGCGATGTCCTACATCCTGTTTCTGGGCGAATGGATGCCGGGGGCCTTTCGGGCCGCAAGCCTGCCGTTGAACGACGTGCTCTTCCGCTCGATGTATAACGACGAGGGTATGTTCGGGATTATCACGACGATATCCTCGGCGAATATCGCACTTTTCATGATCTTCGGCGCTTTCCTGGTCGTCTCGGGCGCATCGGATTTCGTGATCGAATTTGCGAAGATCGTCGCCGGGCGCTTCCGCGGCGGTTCCGCCTTCGTTGCGGTGCTGGCCTCTGCGCTGACCGGGACCATTTCGGGCTCTGCCGTCGCAAACACGGCGTCCACGGGCGTAATTACGATCCCGCTTATGAAGGCCAACGGCTTCCGGCCGATATTCGCCGCCGGCGTCGAGGCATCCGCTTCGACCGGCGGCCAGATCATGCCCCCGATAATGGGCGCCGGTGCATTTGTCATGGTGTCGTATACCGGCATCGATTACGGCACGATCGTTCTCTATTCGATCGTGCCCGCGATCCTCTATTTCATGTCGATCGCCTTCATCGTCCGGGTCGAGGCGATGAAATTCGATATCGGCGTCGAGGAAGGAAATGTCGTCGACTGGAAGAAACTCTGGGCCGGCGCGCTGAATTTCGTCCTGCCGCTCGGTGTGATGACCTACATGCTGGTGTCAGGGCGCACGCCGTCCTACGCCGCCTGTTTCGCGATCGGCACGCTTATCGTCACAAGCTGGTTTACGCCCAATAAAATGACCGCGCCGAAAATCTGCGAAGCCCTGGTCATGGGGATGAAAACAGCGACGATGACGGCCATCCTGCTTGTCGCGGTCGGGCTGGTGAACAACGCGGTGACCACATCGGGGGTTGCGAACTCCTTCGCGCTGATGATCGCGCAGTGGTCGCAGGGCTCCCTGTTTTTTGCGCTTTTGCTGATTGCCCTCGCATCGCTGGTTCTGGGGATGGGGCTGCCGGTGACGGCCGCCTATATCGTTCTTGCGATCCTGTCCGCGCCGGCCCTGTCGGGCATGCTGGCCGACGGGCTTGTCGTCGACCAGCTTGTCGCCGGAATTGCGGATCCGGCGAAAGCGGCGATGTTTGCGCTGGTGGATTCGCCACTCGTGGCAAAGGTCGCGACGGGGATGACGCCAGACGAAGCGCAGCAGCTCGTCAGCGCGATGCCGTTCGAACTTGCTGTCGTCATACGCCCCGCCCTCGTGGATACGGCGACCATGACCACGTTCCTGCTGACCGCGCATCTGATCATCTTCTGGCTGAGCCAGGATTCGAACGTGACCCCGCCGGTCTGTCTGGCGTCGTTTACGGCTGCCGGCATCGCCGGCTCGCCGCCAATGGCAACCGGGGTCGAATCCTGGAAGATCGCCAAAGGGCTCTATATCGTCCCGTTGATCTTCGCCTATACGCCGATGATCGGCGGCGATTTATACACCGTCGTCCATATCGGCTTTTTCGCCCTGTTCGGCATGTATGCCTTTACAACCCTCGTCCAGCGGCATTCCGAAGGGCCGATGCCGATCTGGCTTTATCCGGTCATGATCTGCGGTGCGGTCCTGTCGTTCTGGCCGCTGGAGCTAATAGCGAATATCGCCGGTGCTGCGATCGTGTCGTTTGTTGTGTTTTTCACGTCCCGGGTGGCGAAGCGCCGGGCACGGGCCTGACCGGCCTGCGGGGCAGGGCGGACGGCCTCCGGGCGGTTTACAGAAACGCCGATTTCAGCAGGTGGCCGATCCCCCAGGCGATGGCTGCGGCGGCAAGCCCTATCGCCAGCGTTTCGGTCCCCGACCGCCACCATGACTGCGTCGACCACTGGCTTTTGATCGAGCCGATGCCGAAGAAAACGAGCGCGGTGAGCCCGATCGCGGTCTCGAAAGGGTGCGGGATCGAGAAGAAAAACGGGACCAGCGGCGCCAGCCCGCACAGAATGAAAGCGGCAAAGGTGCACAGACCCGATTTGAACGGGTCGCGATAGGTGGTCGGCATGCCATATTCCTCGACCATCATGGTATCGACCCAGCGGGTCTTGTCCGCCGTGATCACGTCCACCACGCGCTCGAGATCGTCGCCGCTGAAGCCCTTGGCCCGGAAAATCTCCCGGATTTCCATGCGTTCGCCTTCGGGGATGTCTTCGACCTGTCGTTCCTCGTAGGCCCGGTGACGGCGGTAATCGTCGAGGTCGGCCTTGGTGCCGCTGTAATTGCTGGCGGCCATCGAGAAACCGTCGGCAATGATGTTCGCCGCCCCGAGGATCAGGATGACGCGGGTCGACATTTCCGCGCCGACCACGCCCGCGACGATCGCGAAGGTCGTGATAGCGCCGTCGATGCCGCCATAAACCCAGTCGCTGAGGTAGGAGGTCTTGGGACCTTCTTCGATGCGGTCCCGGATGGCGCGGGGGTGGTGGGAATGTTCCATGTGGGGAGTCTATGCCCGCAGCGCTTTCTTGTCGATTGGATGCGGCAGCGGTGGGGGCGAAAAAAGCCTTTCGGAGGGGCGGGAGGCTAGAGAACGATGGCGGCGCGCCCGGTGACCAGCCCCCGTTCGACGCGTTCGTGCAGTGCTTCGGCCCCCGCCATATCGGCGGTTTCGGTCACCAGCGGCCAGACATCCCCGCGGCCGCAGAGCTCGAGGGATTCGATCACTTCCTGGCGGGTGGCATAGCGGCTGCCCATCAGGACAAGTTCCTTTTCCAGCATCGCGTGCGCATTCGCACTGAAGGGTTGGCCCGAGCCGCCAAGGGTCACCATCCGGCCGCCGCGGCCGAGCGCCTGCACGGCGGTTTCCAGGGTTTCCACCGAGGATACAAAGTCGATGGCGACATCGATACCGCCGCCGGACAGGTCTTTCAGCGCTTCGACGGCATCGCCGTCCCCTGGGTTCAGGCAGATATCGGCACCGGCCCTGCGGCAGGCGTCGAACTTGTCCGCCGCGATATCCACGGCAATGACGCGGGCATGGGCCCATTTCGCCAGCATCAGCATGTGAATGCCGAGCCCGCCGCCGGCGCCGAAGACGGCGACCGTCTCTCCCGCCTTGATGCCCGCATGGCGGACAACCTTCACCGGCGTCGCGATTGCGTCGGTAATGACGCCGATTTCGGCCGGATGGGCCTTCCAGTCCAGAGATTCAGGGAGTTTGAGGAAGTTTCTGGCCGGCAGTTTCATAAGTTCGGCATAGCCGCCGTCGCAGGCGCGGCCGATATAGCCGCCGAAATTCGAACACAGGGTTTCACGGTCGATCCGGCACCACTTGCATTCCCCGCAGGTCAGATAGAAATACGCCGTGACCGGATCGCCGATGGCGACATTGGTGACGCCTGGGCCGATCGCTTCGATGATACCGGTGATCTCATGGCCGATAATCCGCGGATAGTCGACTTTGGCGCGACCCGCCTTCACATGCTGGATCGTCAGTCCCGCGCCGCAGGCAATGACTTTGGCGACTGCTTCGCCCGGACCGGGGGCAGGGTCCGGCACGGTTTCCAGTGAAAAAGGCTCGCCCGGTCCGTTCAATACAAGTGCCTTCATTCCCTGTGCTCCATTTCTTGTTGTTACAGACCCGCCGCGCTGCGGGCGTTGAACTGTCTTCTCAGCTTCGCCCTCCTGTGCGGGGCGGTCAATACGGTGCGTCGCAGGACGGCGTCTGGCAGCGGCGGTGCATTCGCGGCCGATGCGGCCCGGGAACGCGTCAAGGATATTAATGTTAAGTATAAGATAAATTAAAGAAAATATTATAAAATAACAGAAATTTGGCTTTTTTAATGTGATTTGTGAGGAGCCCGCCGGGACGCGGTGCGGCTGTTTCGCCGACGTCCGGGCGGACTATCCCGCGCGGGCTGAAGGAACGCTTCTTACACGGACGGCTTCGTGCTTAAATATCGCCCGCGAACATGCGCAACTGCCCGGACAGGAGAACCGATATGAAAAAGATGCGTCTGGAGACAACCTCGCCCTTTCAGGGGCTGGCGGAACTGGTGGCCGACGATGAGGGCCTGTTTGCCGAAGAGGGCATCGAGATCGAGTGGGTGAAGCGCGCCAATACGCCGCGCAAGGCAGATCCGAAAATCACGACGCCGGACGGCCTGTCCGCCTTCGGCAGCCACGGCGAAGCCTTCGAGAAGGGCGGCGCCGACATGTACAATGCCTGCGAATGGGGCAATTACCGCCGTGTCCAAGATACGTCGGCGAAGGGCCGCCAGCTCGGCCGCCGTTCGATCATGGTATGGGCCGGGATCGTGGTGCGCGAAGATTCAGAAGCCTATTCGCCCCAGCAGCTGGCGAACAAACACGTCGCGGTGCCCTATTATTTCGGCACCCACTATCTCACCTATCAGATGCTCGAGGGGTTCCTGCCGCGCGACCTGATCAAGACCTGCCGCGCGCCGAACGGCTCCGCCGCGCGCTACGATGCCCTGATGAACGGCGACGTCGAGGCGACGACCCTGACCGAGCCCTATCTGACGCTGGCGGAGAAAAACGGCTGCCGGATCATTATCGAAGGCATGTATCACGGCACCGAGGTCGCGTCGGACGATATCGACGCGGATACCTATGCCGCGTTCAACCGCGCGGTGAAAAAGGCCGTACGGCTGATAAATTCCGATAAAAGGCGCTTCATGCAGTACTTCATCGACCGCCACAGGGGCCAGCATCCGGGTATCGACACGTTGACGGTCGACGATTTTCGCCTGTCGCGCCTGCAGATGGTCGATCCTGCGCCGATCCCGGAGGACGAGCTGCAACGGACCTACGAATGGATGCGCAGCTGGGACATGATCGACGAACTCAGCCCCGATGTGCTGGTGGATGTCCACCGCCAGCAGGCCGCGCACGTTCAGGCGGCGGAGTAGATCTGGAACGGTTCGTTCGGACCATCGCCCCGGAGATCACTCGGGCGGCAGGATTTCCTGGGTGCAGACCTGATCGATCAGGTGTTCGCGGCCGATATCGGCGAGATGGGCGCGTTTTTCGTCGGCGGTGAGCGCGGTGCCGATGCCCTGCGTCATCGCCAGCACGACGGACGTGTCCCCCATATCGAGCCAGTAACCCCGGCGGACGAGCTTGCCGGTTTCGTCGCGCGCAAACGGGCTGTCCGGTGCGGCGCCGAGATCGGGTTTGTAGAAATTGGGCATGGATAACGGTTCCTGTTGGGGCGGGTTTGTCTTCGCCGGCGATCATACAGGCGTGTCGCGATTAACCAAGGGGCGGGAATTTTGCCCTGATGTTGCTATTACGTTCTTTTGAGCTAAACTGGTTTGCAGACCGGGGCTGCATCCGATGCAGGAAGAAGGATGACGGCAAGCGGATACTGGGAACAGACTCCCCGTGCGCCCGCTGGTTGGCCCGGTAGAGTGGCATTTGCACCCATTAATCCTGCCTCCCTTCGGGTGCATGGGGTTGTTTTGCCGGTTTTGCGAAACTGATGCCGGAAACGGTTTTTCGGGGCCGGTCTTGCCCGTACGGGGGCTCGGCGGATAGTCTGGGATTGATCGAAACTCTTGCAGGAAACGGAATGGGACCCTTCGTCAAAAACGCCTGGTATGCGGCCGCGTGGAACCATGAAATCGGCACGGAACCCCTTGCGCGGACCATCCTGAACGAACCGCTGGTGCTGTTCCGGGATACCGCCGGCAAGGTCGTGGTCCTCGAAGACCGCTGCTGTCACCGCCAGCTGCCGCTGTCGGAGGGCAGGGTGATCGGCGATATCCTGCAATGCGGCTATCACGGGCTGGAATTCGATGCGACGGGCGCCTGCGTGAAGGTCCCCGGCCAGACCAAGGTGCCGCCCGGCGGCCGGGTGCGTACCTGGCCCGTGCTGGAAAAATACCAGTATGTCTGGGTCTGGATGGGCGATCCGGACAAGGCGGATGAGAGCCTGCTGCCCGACTGGCACGTGATGGACGATCCCGGCTGGAAGGTGGTGAAGGGCGATCCGCCCTTTCACATTCCCTGCCATTACGAGCTGTTTAACGACAACCTTCTGGACCTGTCGCATCTCGCCTACGTGCATATTGGCAATATCGGGACGTCTGCCGTACCGGATTTTCCGATCGTAACCACCAAGGGCGAAAACACGGTGCGGATGATCCGCTGGATTCTGGATTCGGAACCGGCGCCGCTGTACCGGCATTTCGGCGGCTTCGAAGACAATATCGACCGCTGGCAGTATGCGGAGGCAATGGTGCCGAGCTTCAACACGGTGCGCGTCGGCTGTCTGCCGGCGGGCTGCGGCGCCAAGGCCGGCGATCATCCGGACGACATTCCGCGTGGCCCCGGCGGGCGCGAAGGGCAGGGATTCGAGTTCTACAACCTGAACGCCATTACGCCCGAGACGGAGAATTCGACCTGGTATTTCTACGCCCATTCCCGGAATTTCGCGCTGGATGAGCCGGAGATGGATGAAGAGTTCCGCGTCGGTCTGCGCGGCGCCTTTCAGGACGATGTCGATATCCTCGCCGCCCAGCAGATGAACATGGATCGCCATGCGCATAATCCGAAAGACTGGATCGACATCAATGTCGACGGCCCGGGTCTCGCGCTGCGCAGGATGATCGCCGAGGCGCTTGCGGCGGAGGCACGATAGTCCGGTGCTAGCCGCCGGGCGGTCCCGCGACCGGCGTGTGGGAGATATCGATCCCGCCTGACGGCCCGAGGCGGATGACGTTTACCGTGCCGGCATAGTCCGGCGACCCAGAATACCAGGCAGGTACAGCGCCGGTGCCGACCCGGACTTTCCGGTTCCAGTGGCCGAGGGCGACGTAATCCGCCCCCGTCGCCTCGATATCGTACGGTGTGAACAGCCAGCCGGGGCTGGGCCTGCCTTCGGGGCCGCGTTCCTCGGCGAAATGCCCGTGGGCGGCCACGATGTGCCGCGCGGCGGATCGCGGCGGCGCGCCCTCGAGGGGATTGATCTCGTTGTAGTCTTCATGTGCGCGGCCCCATATCTCCATGCCGAGCCGTGGAAAAGCCGCGATGTCGCTCTCTTCGCCGAGCACGTGCACGTTGTCGATCGACGACAACCGGCCCCGGTCCCAGACTGAGCCCTGCATCAGGGGGTCGTGGTTGCCGGGGAGCATCACGACGGGCAGACGCGCTTCGCCGAGGACGGCGCGGGTGCGTTCCAGGATGGTCGCGTTCAGCCTATTGTGTTCGAAAATATCGCCGGTCAGCAGGACCAGGTCGGCCCCGATCATCCGCGCGGCGTCCAGCACGGCGGCGAGGGGTGCGTTCCCGTCCCCGCCCCAGGCGCGGGCGGTATAACCGTCATCGACGTGGAGGTCCGAGCTGTGGACGATGAGCACGTCTTCCTGTCCGGGCGTGAGGGGCATTGGCGGGAGCACCGTGGTTGAAGAAAAGCTGTGGTATTATACAGGATAGCAAATTTGAGCGGGTGAGACAGTCGGACATGAATACTCCATCGGAACTGATCGGCGGGCGTTATGGCATCGATTATGGCGGAGATGCGCCGGACGACCTGCCGGCGGCGGTACGGCAACTGCTGGAGCGGCGCTGCATCCGCCGCTACACCGAAGACCCGGTGCCCGACAGCGTGCTGCAGACGCTGCTTGCCTGCGCGCAATCGGCCCCGACCAAGTCGAACCTCCAGCAGTATTCGATCATCGTGACGACAGACGAAGCGCTCCGCATGCAGCTGGCCGACCTCAATCCCGATACCGGTCACATGAAGTACTGTCCCGTCTTCGTCACGTTCTGCGCCGACATGCGGCGCGCGCAACGCCTGACCGGGCGCAACGGTTTCGACTATGCCAGCAACAACATGGACACGTTCCTGAACGCGACCGTGGATGCGGCGCTTGCCATGCAGTGCTTTATCACGGCAGCCGAAAACATGGGGCTCGGCTGTGCGCCGATCAGCCAGGTCCGCAACCGGATGGAAGACTTCTGTGCGGCGCTCGATATTCCGGAAGGGGTCTTTCCGATCGCCGGTCTGACGCTCGGATGGCCTGCCTGGGAAGGGCGGATGAATGCGCGCCTGCCGCAGGCCGCGGTCGTTCACCGGGAAAAGTATGACGATTCCGGGCTCGATGCGCTCGTGGACAGCTATGACGCGCAGCGGCTGGAGACCAATCCGATATCCGCCGACGGCCAGCGTCATACGGACAAATACGGCGTGTCCGAAAACTGCACCTGGTCGGAAAACGTCGCCCGTCAGCTCTCGGTCGCCGAGCGCGCCGGGTTCCGGGATTTTCTGCTGAAGAACGGTTTCGATCTCGCCTGATCGCCGCTCTGTTCCCGGAGCGGGAGCGGTCACTCCTCCAGCGGGTCGATGTCCAGCGCATGGCGGATCGCGTCCATGCGAAAGCCGCGGCGCTGCAGCCATCCGGCATCGCGGCGTCGGGATTTGTCGTCCTGGGGGCGTATCCTGTAGGGGCCGCGCCGCGCCCGTTTGAGGGCAAGTACGGCCTGTTCCATCGCCGCCTCGGGGCTTTCCTGGTCGACCCCGTCCAGTTCGGGGAGGGCCTCGGTCAGGGCGATGTCCAGCTCGTGCTCCACCACGGCCCGGTCGACGACCGCGCCGCGGGCGGCGACGGTCACGGCGGTTCCCGACGCATAGCCCGACCGCAGCGCCGAGCGCAGCCGGGCGGATGCCGCCTCCCTGTCGTTAACCAGCCCGATACCGGACAGTTCGTCGACGATCTTCGGGATCATCTCGGCAAAGGCCGCGCGTTCTTCCGAATCCGCGACCTCGCGGTAGAGACGTTTGTTGAGGTGGTCGCTCAGTTTGCCGCCGGAAACCAGGTAGCGCTGGCAGTAGTAGACCGCGATATTCCGCAGCCGCTTTTCGGTCATCTTCCGCGGTGGCTTGCGCTCGGGTCGCGTCATGGCGCTGCCGGATCAGTCCCCGAATAACAGGCTGTAGAACACATAGCCGAAAAACAACAGGCCGACGGCCAGGTAGAATTTCTCCATCCACGGGTTCTTCTCCTTGCGCGTCGCAAGGCCGAAGAGATCGATCTTGTGCTTTTCCTGCGGGAACCACTTCATGGCATTCTTTCCGTTGTGACCGGCGGGCAACCCCTATTGATATAGATCAAGGCCAACCGAAAGACGACACCCGAAGATTCATCCTGAAAACCAACATAAATGGAGGATGAAATGCAACCGACAGATATGTACGTCGTCATCGCCGTGGTCGCGGCGTTCTCGCTTTTCGCGCTGGTTCTGGCCTGGGTATCGCGCGGCTCCCACAACAAAAGCAGCGGGGCTGCGCCGACGACGAAAAAATAATGGTGCCGGCTAGAGGATTCGAACCCCTGACCCCCTGATTACAAATCGGCTGTTCGCGGGTAACATCGAATTATACGCCGTCTCGTAATTAGTAAAAAACCTATATTTTCTGTGGATTTTTCTTTACCTGCGCTTGCGCCGGGTTGCATCAAAGTGCATGGTCTTTGTAACCCTTATGTAACCCACGAGACCAATGCCCAAACTCGTCTCCGCAGCACTCACCGACATGGTCGTGCGAAAAGCTCGCCCGAGAGATAATCGCTACGATCTCTATGACGCGGCTCTGAGGGGCTTTGGTGTGCGTGTTTCCACGTCTGGAACGAAGGTGTGGTTTGTCATGCGCCGCGTGAACGGGAGGATGGTCCGCTATTCGATTGGTTGTCTAGCCCCCAAGTTCAGTGCCATTTGTGATTAGAGTTTCTGGCACAGGTGGTCGCATGTTTAAGGCCTGATGTGGTCGCACGTGGTTGTACTGTCTGAGCCACTGGTTGATGACGATCTGAGCCTGCTTTGTTGTGGTGAACCACTCGGCATTGAGAACCTCGCGGCGCAGCGTTCCATTGAAGCGTTCG
>Ga0255755_1000079_pt1 | contig 91717 bp, 103 predicted proteins | sample 011ome_18_FD_179955 | JGI IMG/M metagenome (GOLD analysis project Ga0255755, IMG submission 179955) | Coastal salt marsh microbial communities from the Groves Creek Marsh, Skidaway Island, Georgia - 011501BT metaG (version 2) | ecosystem: Environmental > Aquatic > Marine > Intertidal zone >... | reverse complement strand
ATATAAAAGAAATTTTTTTACATACTTTACTAAAAAGAATGAATTTAAAATATAGTAATAATGAAGAAGAAGAATTATATAAAATGATAAAAGAAAAAATAAATAATATAGAAAAAAAAAAAAAAAAAAAAAATTAATTGAAATAAAAAAAAAAAAAAAAAAAAAAAAAAAAAAAAAAAAAAAAAAAGAAAAAAAAAAAAAAAAAAAAAAAAAAAAAAGAGGTGGTAATTTATTGGAATTAAACAAGCAAATACTATTACGAAAATCTAAAATCTATTCTATTAAAGAACCAGATGAATTATTAAAATATATAAACGATAATTTAAAACCTAAACAAGTTGAAAAAAAAGAGCGCGGTGAAGTATTTACACCTATGACACTCGTAAATGAAATGTTGGATACATTACCAAAAGAAGTGTGGAAAAACCCTAATTTAAAATGGTTAGACCCAGCAGCAGGTATGGGTAATTTTCCAGTTGCTGTATATATGAGATTAATGGAAGGTCTTAAAGATGTTATAAAAGATGAAGAAAAACGTAGAAAACATATATTGGAAAATATGCTTTATATGGTTGAATTAGATGATACAAATATATTTATGATGAAAAAGATATTTTGTGGTAAATTAAGTAAATCGAGTAAAAAAGGTTATGCACTTAATATATTTGAAGGTAGTTTTATTGATTTTAAGCATTTTAAGAAAGTTAATATAGAATTAAAATTCGATGTTATTTTAGGCAATCCTCCATTTCAATATAAAGAAGAAAATAAGCAAGCACGACCGATATGGCATTTATTTATTAAAAGGTCATATGAAGAATTATTAAAAGATAAAGGTTATTTACTATTTGTTCATCCATCAGGTTGGAGAGATATAGATGGAATTACAAGATTTATTTATAATTATATTAAAGAAAATAATTTAATTTATTTATCAATGAATGGTTTTAAAGATGGGCAAAGAGTTTTTGGAGTAGGAACTAATTTTGATTATTATTTAGTTCAAAATATAAAAACTAATGACAATATAACTATTATAAGCGATATTGATAGTGAAGAATATAAGATAAACTTAAATGATTGGGATTTTATACCAAGTGGTAAATTTAGCTTATTTCAAAAATTATTAACTAATAAAGAAAAAGTAAATGTATTATACGATAGAAGTATGTATGGAACAGATAAAAAATGGATAATAAATAAAAAAACAATATACCCTTGTATTTATTCTATTACACAAAAAGATGGATGTAAATTTAAATATAGTAAAGAAAAAAAAGGTCATTTTGGAATACCAAAAGTTATTTGGTCAAATGGAGCAGGAACATACCCTATTATTGATGAAAAAGGTAAATACGGATTAACACAATTTGCTTATGCTATTGTTGATGATAAACAAAATCTGCAAAAAATTAAAGATGCTATGAGTAGTGAACGATTTATTAATTTAATGAAATATTTAGCTTTTAAAGAAGATAATAAATATAATTACAAAATAATAGCATTATTTAAAAAAGATTTTTATAAATATTTTTTATCTAAAAGAGATAATAAATCAGTATCATTACCAAAAAAACACAAATCAAATAAATTAAACAAACGCAATAAATCTATTTAAAACCTTGTATGAAATCATCCATATTCTTTGTTCCCATACTTGAATTGCAATTCTGGCAAATGGGTTCAAGATTGATATTATTACTTCACCACCATTAGCATCTGCAATAATATGTCCGCAATTTAAAGACATTTAGCCTTACCAATGTCTTCACCAATATGAGTATTCCATACAAGTTTTTTAATAGCTGCCGGAATAGCCTTCTTTTTCTTGGGTTTTTCATATAAATGTCATGATATTTTCAATAGTATTATTTTTTTTTAGAATTATGTGTGTAATTATCATATATAAAAAATATTTGACATATATCTAATAATCAATTAAGTAATAAAATTTTGATAGTAATTGTATCTAAAACGATACACATGTACCATAATACTTAAAACCATTATAATGTTTTTCTAAATCTTCATTTATCTTATCTTTATTATTATTATAATTTGTAATAGGAAACTGTCCTAATTTTTCATCTATTTTTATATTTTGTTTTTCAGCATTATAAAGATTAGTATAATACAATTCAATTTCCCAATCATCACCATCACCATCCCATCCTTGATCAATACAATTTGTTGTTTCAATTGGTATCAATGGTTCATCTCTTTTATCTAATAATTTAGTAAATGTTGCCATTCCGATTATCTTATTATCATTTGAATTATTACATAAAAACCATAAGATATCACCCTCTTTTATTTTTAAAGCTGCATTTTTAACTACATCTTTTTTCCCCGCTTTCAATCCCCAGAAATGAAATTTGCTATTTTTAAAGTTTTTCCCATCTGCAACTTTTAATATCCAATGATTTTGCTGCATACAATTCTCAATATAAAATCCAGAGGTCATTATTGCTGCTTCTTGGATTATTGTATTCGTTTCCTTTGAGAAGTGTTGTTTTGATGATTTTTATCAGAAACTCAAGATTTTTGTATGATAATTATTTATACATACCAAATCAATTTTTATATAAATAGTACATATTCTCTCTTAGATAAATATGTACTATTTTATATAAAAATGATATCATCCAATGTAAAGTTGTCTTCAAAAACACAAGATGTCTACTAATGATTCCTACTGTACAAAGAACGTAAAGGGTAACCGCAAAGTCGTTACCGCAAATTATTGTTTAAAAGCTGTTTTCAAAATTCCGGATGGACTTGATCTTGAAGACAAAAATGTCGTCGAAGAATGGTTTGTAGATGGACAATACTTCAATATTATTTACACAGATGGTCGCACAGAAATAATAAATTGGGAATGGGATGCAAATGATGATCGTGCCGAGTATTATTGTCCAGATGAGGAAATTGAAAATGCCGAAGATTATAATATAGAGTATTCAGAAGATGAAGGATATGATGCTAAATAATTAATATTTTGTATGTTTAAAGTGTATATATATATTGAGTACATAATTTTATTTTTATTTAATTTTAAAGATTATGTACTAAAATAAAAATTGATTGCAATAAGCAATATAAGTAACATTATATTATCATGAACGATTACTATCGTGTCAATGATATAGAAAGCAAACTCAGTCTCATTGTTAGAAAACCACAAGAAGGTAAAACATTTATATGCATTAAGAATATTGTGGAAGATATTAAAAATATTCATATTGTTTTAACTATGAATACTTTGCAGTCTGGAATACAATTTTTTGGAAGAATGGAAGAAAAAATAAGTCCTAATAATATTATAGTATTTAATAGTAATAAAAAAACAGCAGGTAAATGCCTTCATGCAAAAGAAGTCGCAGACATATGGACACATATAGAAAATAATCCAATAAAAGTTATAATATGCTGCGCTCATAATAAAAGGTTTAGTAGTAGTATTCCTAATATATTAAAAAATTATCCACATTGGTTTAAGCGTCAATTTAAAATTCATATTGATGAAGCTCATAAATATATTCCAGAAAATCGCGATTATGTTAGATTATATAATGAATTAGATATAGTTGAATCAATTATAGGTTATAGTGCAACACCTGATGGCATATGGACAAGTAAAAAATCAGATATTTTATTTCATAAAATATTAATTCGTGATATTGAAAAAGAATTGCAAATGATTCGTTCACCTTATTATTTTGGTGTAAAATGCTGTGATTTTAAAGTATTTGAGGATGAAGAAAAATTGAATCATGATAAACTTATTGAACTCGCAAATATAAGCTTAGATATACCTGAAAACTCATTTGAAAGAGCTAATATGAAAGAAACAAAAATAAGCACTTGGTATAACGAATGTTTTCCATTTAATCTTGGCAATGAATTACTATTATTAAGTTATATTTCTATATTATTACCAAAAATAGAAATTTCAAATAATTCATTTAGTTATCACTTTATACCTGCATATATTCGTAAAGTAACACATTACGAAATTGTAGAAATAATTTTAAAGAATTTTTCAACTGCAAATGTGATTACTATAAATGGAAATGGATATGAACTATATAGAATGAATGATTTAACTAATACAAGTTATCAAGTAAATTCAAGTGACAAAATTCATAAATTATATACTAAGGTTACTGAAATAAATACTAAGGATACTGAAACAAGAGAATATATAAAAGAACATAAATTAAATTTAGGAGAACCATCCGATATGATACAATTATTGATTAAAGATTATAAAAATAATCCTACATTTATTACAGGTTATCAATGTGTTGGTATGAGTGTTACTCTTATTAACGAAACTCTTGGGAATTTTGATAGTGTTATTATGGCTCACCAACATTACAATAAAGATATTGTGTATCAATTGTGTAGATTTCTATGCAATTATATGCAGTGGTCACCTGAAAATAAAAGACAAATAAAAAAAACTAAGTTTTATTCTTTAACAAAAGAAGTAAAAGAAATTTGCCTAGGATACGAAGAGCATGTTGAAAATATTTCAGATAATTTTGCAGGGAAAAATGTATCTTTATGTGAAATAAAAGGTCTTGAACCAGAAAAACCAACGGAAAAAGAATTAAAAAATATAGATTTAAAATCGATTACTCTTAGTAATCCTGATAACATTTGGAAAAAGTTTAAAGTATATGATGGAAACGATGTTGATATGTGGAATAAAACTTCTAAGTACTGTAAAGAAAATACGAAAAGAGAAATTTGCAAAAAATCAATACCAAAAATAGTAAACGGATATTACGAATGTTCAACAACTAGTAAAGTTTATAAACATAGTACTAATGATATCGAAAAATTAAAAAAGCAATCTTGGTGGAGTACTTTTCAACTAACAAAAGATAATTTATCATATGTAAGAATATTTGTGGGATATGATGATTTAAATGACCCAAATGAATATACTATATTTGTAAAATGTGTTTTGTTAGAAGATAAAGAACATAACAAAAATATATTGTATAAATATTATAAAAAATAATTAAAAAGTTTAAAAGGCCCTTTTTCATTATTTTTTTGATATTTAAGATGTAACCATTATTATCATTGTGATATTATAATATGCTTATAAAATGGCTAAAAATAAAAATTCAAAAAAATTCTAAAAGTATTTGACAAAAAAAAAGACGCCGATGCGTCGCGCGTCGTTTTCAAAAAACGTGGTGTGATTTCAATATATTTAAAGATAATTTCTTGATTATATATAATAAGGATGGAAAACGACGCGCGAAAAAGGCACAAATGTGACCTATGTAATTACTCAACAAATCGTAAATATGACTTAAAAAGACATCAAAATGCTATACATAACTTACGCGTGCCCGCGAAATCAGAAAAAAGTTTGCCCGAAACAAATGTTATGCCAAAAAAAACAAATGTTATGCCAAAAAAAACAAATGTTATGCCAAATAAAAAAAATGTTATGCCAAATGAAAATATGTGTAAAAAATGTAATAAGGTTTATAAAATTAAAAAAAGTTTAATAGAACATGAAGAAAAATGTAAAGGAGTTGACGAGTTAACATGTCCTAGATGTATGATAAGTTTTTCTAATAGACATAATAAATCAAATCATATAAAAAGAAATACTTGTAAACCAAGGAGTATAATACATGCGAGAGTTCCAAATCCTCAGAATATAGAACCAGCAAATAATATAGATACACAAATAAATAATATAGATATAGATAATCAAACAAACAATATAGATAATCAAACAAATATACAAAATCAGCATATTAATATTTATGTTAACAATTATGGAAAAGAAAGAACTGATTATTTAGATTATGATAAAATGCTAGCAATCTTCAAAAAGGTTTATAATATTCCAACATTACTCACAAAAGAAATTCACTTTAACGAAGAGTTTCCAGAAAATAATAATATTAAATATCATGATACCAAAAATTGTTTAATTAAAGAAGATGATGAATTTATTTATAAGAATCTTAATGTGTTAATTAAGGAACTAATCAAAAATAAAGGACGTATAATGCAAAACTTTGCAAAACAAAACAAAGACGAAATATGTGTCGATATGGATTTAAAAATATATGAACAAATAATTCAACAACTAATATCTCTGGTATTACTTACGGAACCCCAAGAACATTATAAAGAACAAATAGAGAATATCAGAGATTTAATAAACAATAGCAGAATAAAAATGGAGGAAATGGAAGAAGAAATGAGTACATAATTTTATTTTTTAAAGGATTTTATAAACTTTATAGAATTTAAGAGATTTTATAGATTATGTACTCTTTTTTTATTGCTTTTAATTAGATAATATGCCAAATAGTCCACCAAGAAAAGCTTCAAGTCCAAGAAAAGCTTCAAGTCCAAGAAAAGCTTCAAGTCCAAGAAAAGCTTCAAGTCCTAAAAAAGAAAGTCCAGAATTAGAAAGTCCAGATATACAAGAAATTGATAAATATATTAGCGAGAAATTAAGAAGTGTAAAAAGGAGAAAAAAGCAATTATAATGGTAGGTGGTCCCGGTAGTGGAAAAACATCCGGACTAAATGTATTGATAAATATGTTAAAAAGGAATAAAGATGATTTTGTATCAATAGACCCAGATGATATATTAAAAATTTATTTTAATTCTAATAGAAAGTATTATCATAAAGTTGAGCCAATTAATAATGCTTTATATGAAAAAGCATTAAAAGGTAATTATAATTTAATATTTGATAGAACAGGCACTAACTATGAAATTTATTATAATACAGTAATTAAAAAAATAAAAGAAGCAGGATATAATATAGTATTATGTATTGTATATAACAATTATTACAATGTACATCCAAGATTAAAGAAAAGAGAAGCTGAAACTGGTAGAGCCGTAAATGATAAGTATGCTAGAAATTCTTATAGAGATTTAACATTTAATATACCTAAATATATTAATTTAAATTGTGATGATTCAGATGATATTTTTGTTTTTGACAATACATTATCATCAATTGAATTGATTTATAGATCGCAATGTGAAAATGGAAAAAAAAAGTTACTATTAATAATTTACTCTAATATATTCTCACTCATCAAATCAAGTTTTAATTTCATAATTGCACCCAATTGTCTAATAAGAATATCTAAATTAACTGTATCTAAACAATTATTATACTTTTCACATTCCATATTAGCAAGTTTATCTTGCTGTTGCTTAGTTAAATTTCTTCTTTGAAAATTAAAAATCTTATTAAACTGCTTGTAAAACGCTTTATATTCAAAGATACAATCATAATATTGAATAATCAATACATCAATATTCGCATCTGTCGTGACACAGAATTTATTATAATATGTTGTAATTTCATTGGTATATATATCAATTTCACTATAATCACATTTTAGTACATTACACAATAGCTTGCTTCTCGTTTCATATAAATCATTAATACGCTTAATTTGTTTATATTTATCTTTTAAATATCGTATTTCATTTCCTAAACAATCAATACTATTAAAATTTGTAATAAAGAATTGAATATAATCATCAATAGATATATAATCACATTCGCTAACAAAGTGACTTGTGCTTCCACATTTATAACATTCATTGTTAGAAGTTCTCAATTCATTTTTAAGAAACTTAATAGTTTCTCCATTTAATTCTTCTTGATTATATGAACCACCTCTTACATTATCAATACCATATATAGCCATATATTCTTTAACATACCTATCTTCTTCAAATGGAGAACTATTTTCTATTTGTTTAATTACAGACAAAGGTTTATATTTTTTAGTCCAGAAGGAACCAATCCCTTCTAAATGTTCTTGGTATCTTTCTTTAACAGTTCTATTTGTTTTTCCAATATAAAATTTATTATCATTTAGCTTTAAGATGTAAATAGTAGTTGTCATTGTTATAATTAATTAATCATATAAGATAATCATTTTTTATATGTATTTGATGGGATAAATATGTTCAGCTAATAATAAAAAGTGATAACATTTCTTTTAACAAATCATCTTAAAAGAAAGGGTATGGTGTAGCATATCTGTATATGGAAAGACATTGATACCGAATTTGAAGATTTAAATTAAAAGAAATAGCAGAGCTAACCTGCGCAAGATTAAAGTATCAAATACTTTCTATATATTAGAGTAAAAAGGAGCAATAGTGCATGTTCATACAGAAGGCAATCTGCCAAGAAACCGAAAGGTGGAATCGCTGATAGCATGTATTACCTTAGTAACGGGCTACTAAATATTTTTTCACTTTTTTTTGACAAAAAAATATATCAATATAATATAAAATGAATTATTATTTGGATAAGACAGTGACTATTAATGGAACGCGTGTAGTAAATGGTTCAGTAATTAATATTTAAATCAGAAAAAACATTTAATACTTATACGGATTTAATTGAATTAACATCATTAGTTGATTCAAATAAAGAAATAAAGGATGTTTATGTTCCAGGAAATTTAATTATAAGAGAATATGAAGATATTAACTTAAATGTAATGGGACATTATGATATGTGTGAAATTATTACATTAGAATAATAAAGAGTATTAGCCGGATTTGGTAATAACAGTTTTAGGATCTATGTTAAGAGTTCTTAAAATTTTTTTGAGAAAACCCATATTAAAGTTTGCTACTTGACAATTCTCATATTCTTTAATTACATTATCTTTTACAGACAATCTTTGCGCTAAGTCTTTTTGTGAAAAACCCATAGCTGCTCTACCATTAGTAATAGCAAGCGAATATTCACGAGTCATTTTGTTTAGCTTAGGGATATCATCTTCCATTAATCTCGTGAGCTCTTTATTACCAGCAGGTCTTGGTGTATTTTCTTTTTTTATGATTTCTTTGGGCTTTTTTGTAAATACAACAGGTTCCCAGTCCTGATAATTGACAGAAGTACTATTCATTTTATTAATATATAATATAAAAACTTATATCAATTTTTACGTTATAAAGAGAATACATATGTGCTATTCTTAATAAAAAATGATAGCACCTTATATAATATATCTTACAATATAAGGATGTATTCTTATAACGTTTTCCCCCTCGGTGTCCTGACAATCGGTCAAATTGATAAAGGTCAAGCAGTTCTGGATGATATTTCGCGAATTGTGGATGATAAAAATAACAAGAACGAATTGTTGTCACTCTCCAATAAGTTCTTTACATTGATTCCGCATATTTCAGAAAAATTAAAAGTTATTAACACTCGCGAAGATATTAACGAGAAAAACGAGCTACTCGAATATATGCGCGGGGTATCCAATAAAATCTAATGAAGATACTTAGATATAGCCGCCAATGCACTTATTTCTCCCTTTTTAGGTAAAGGCTTCAACTTTATAAGTTTTGTGTTTTTTATGTTTAAAGAATCATAATTAATATTAGCAATACATTTCTTCATATTGATAATTATAAAAATAAACGTAATAATCATTTTTTATTCAAATTTAATAAGTTTATCTAAGAAATTTTGAGAAGCCTCTTCTGTTAATTTATAGTTTTTGAGTATATATAGAATAGTTCTACATTCTACTTGTGTTATCTTGCGGCCATCAAATATTTTCATCAATAATTTATTAGAATCGTCAATAGAAATACGACCATCACCCTGTCCTTTTATCAACTCATCTGCTGTTTCTAATAAACCGGCATCAAAATTAAGACCATCGATAACCTTATAATAACTAACTTTATTTTCCATCTTTATAATAATCAAAGAAAACTTTTAAATAGAAAAGGCGTATTTTTGATGACCGGCATATTATTCAAAAACTCACTGAGAGCATAATATGTAATAGCAACCATAGCAAGACGTCCATTATTAAGTTCTTTGAGTTCTAGGTCGCGTTTAGTTCTAGGGTCCTTATTAACATATAGTTTAAGAGGGTCAAAACCAAGATCACCCGGAATAGTATCCTTTGTATATTCTTTATTTAGCCCAATAGATTCAATAGTTGCAGTAAATACAATAATAGCCATAAAGAATACAGGGTTAATCTTATCAAGACCGCCATTCAAAATAGAAGGGGCTTTACCATTAAATGAAAGCATATCCATTTTGTTAGCAAGTTTAGATAGATAAGGATGATAAATCTCTGACAAAGGCCATCCAACACTTGCGAGCATAGCAAGACGACCGTGTTTAATTTCAGCTTCGCGATATTTCTTCAAAGTACTGATGTCCACCGAACAATTAAATGGGTCAAAGCCTTTATTTCCAACCAAAACAGAAGCTTCGCCATCGGCCAAAATAGAATTCTTATCAAGAAGCCCCCAGTTAATAGCGTTTCTTACAAATAGATTACCGCCATTTTGTTTACCAAATTTGTTAATATTAACAAGTCTTTCAAACTCAGGGTAATCAATCATATTATCATTATTCATATCAGCAACCTCCATATAATTATTTTTACCATAGTAGCTATTTAGTTCGGTAATATCAATTGACCCCGATTTATCCTTATCAATATCATTGAACACTCTCGTATCAATAGCTTTTTTCTGCATTTTACATACATCTTTTACTGAGCGTGATTTTAAAACAGGTAGACTACTAATTTGGGTGAAACAAGAAGCGTAGCAGACTAGTGTACCCATCAACACATAACGAAACATTTTTATATATATAATTAATTAAATTCTTAAATACTTTATGATGATATATGGTCTATATATATATCATTACGTAATGAATATGCTGAATATGGTTTAAATTTACGCCCAAATAAACATGGACTATTCATTAGATGAGTTAATTCATTTTCGGATATATATACATAATTTTTCAATTCATTATGGGAAACATATTTATAATTCATGCCTTCCCAATTAGCGAATGTAGTAGCGTATTCGGGTGGTTCGTTGTAATAAGTAGCTATTATTTCATTATCTAAATTATTATTAAAGACACGTGCTAAAAAAGTTAAATAACATAGTTCATCGGGGGCATATGAATTATTAAACCATACTAAATAATTAAGAGTATTATGATTATAAACGTGTTTATAATAATTTGCCCCATTAATTAGCAATATACTATGTTTTTTATTTAAAATACACCATTGCGATGCTTTATTAAGATATTTTATATCAATATATTTAAGTGCTTCGCGACAATCAGGAAGACATTCATCTCTGTCAGCAATATGAAAATACGAAAACTTACTATCTAATATATTATAAATATATTCAAACGATTTAAAAGGTATACATGAACCCGAAAGAAATATGAAATGAGTATTATCGGCATCTATTAACGCCTCCTTTAACATATAATTTTGCGCCTTTACAATAGAAATATCAGCATATTTAGTATTAATTATATTTTTAACCTTATACTTGTCAAAGTACCCCAAATTTTCATCAATTTTATAATGAATATAGATATTATATTTAGATTTATCTACATTTTTAAAAAATTTATACCATATACTTTTATGATTTATAGTGCTGTATATTAAAAATATAAATGCTAATTTATTCATTAATTATAATATATAAATTGTATTTTTATATATCTTACAAAAATAATTAGTGCTCTCGGGGAGACTCGAACTCCCAATCTTTGGCTCATAAGACCAACGCTTTAACCGATTAAGCTACGAGAGCGCGTAATAGGAGCCCGCTCCCATTACATATTATATAATATAATAAATCCTTATATAATTTTATTAAAATTTACAGCCCGATTTAATAGGATTAATGCGTTGAGTTTTCATTAAATCATTATCATTTACAGATTCAAGTAGACTACTATCTAACCTATTTGAATAAGCATTATTTTTTTTAGGCATCTTTGTAATACCACATTCATCAATGCTTGGCGATGATTGATATATCATGCCGACATTACCATTATTACGAGCAGCAGCAGAGTTTTCAAATGGTTTTCTAGTAGTCATTTCAACATCAGAAGCATCTTTGTTGATATTCATATTACCCGGATTTGGAGTGTGACCGGCGGCAATCATAATTAGCTCGCGTGTATCATCAATTTCCGCGTTCTCTTCTGCTGTTCTATCTCTTTGACGATGTTCATTAATAGCACCAGCGATACCATATTCGTTCGTATCTGATAAATATTGTTTTTGTGTATTTTTAAGTTCAATTTCTTTATTAATATATCCCCCGAATAAACCGTCTAACATACCTCCTATAAATCCATAAGGTGATTTGCCAATAAGTGTTGTTTCCTTAACGGTAGTTTTAGCAACAATTTCAGGGTCATATACGGATACACTATATGTAACACCTCCTATATTGCGCACAGTATCAATAGGTTTAACGGTTTCGCGAATTGTTGTTTTTGCGTCATCATCGGAAATAGTATAACCACCATCGGTAGCTCTTATATTAGTATACCCACTATCGTGTATTAATGTTTCTTTGACAGTAGTTTTAGCTTGATCTGTTATAGTAGAGTAAGTTTCCTTATTGCCAACCAAATTAGTCATTTCACTATCATGCACAGTTGTTTCTTTAACAGTAGTTTTCATAATATGATTATCAGGATCATATATTGTAGCTTTTTCTGGTATTTGTATACTTGGATTACCAACTCCTCTTTCAGATTCAACAGTATATTCCTTCATAGTATATTTTAATGCATCAACAACTGGTGATACAATTGCTTTTACGATACTGGTTACATTTGAAACAACAGTATTAGTTTCTGTACTCGCGCGCTCATTATTATAGGTTATTACATTACCTTTGCCATAATCATCGCTTAAACCAGCATTAGCATCATTTAAAGATACAACACCCTGGTAATCAACGTGAGATTCTTGACGTGTAGTTGGACGAATATTTTGTGCGGGACGCAAAGAATCCTTGTTTACAGCACCAGTTGTTTTCAACCACATGTCTTCATTTTGTTCATATACAGTATCAGGGCGATTTTTATCAAGTGGCATTTGTACACCTCGTTGGTCAGGTCCTTTAATATGTCCTTTGACAGGTATTTTGAAAGTAGATTCTTTTTGATTAATTTTACTTCTTAATTCATTTAAATTTTTAGGTCGCGCTAATGTATTGGTTTCAGTTTGATGAAATCCGCCAACACCCCCGGATTCGTAACCCTGGTTTAACCCCGGACCTACTTTAATTTGTTCTATCGGAAAAAAATTATTAGCCTTTTCCTTGAAATCCAAACGAGATTTGAAAAAATCATCATTATTTTTCATACCACATATATTACCACCGCTATTAGCCTGGGGTTTAAACATACACGGGACTTCTTTTTTGGTTTGCCAGAATTGATTGCCCCCTGTTCTATTATCAAGAAACGGGGACATGGAATCTAAATTAGTATTTTGTGTGATATTTTTACGTAAAAAAGGTGTCATATTGCTATGTGTAAACGACGCTCTGTCAATTTTATCACCAGATAAAGATTGTATATATTGTTGATTATTACTATTATCGGGGACAGTATAATTCATTTTTTTAAACATATCCGAAGTAGCGGGCATTGTTACAATACCTGTATCAAATGGGGTTTTTGCCCTATTATACATATTATCACTTCTATTTTGTTCATCTTGCTTAACTTTATTCCAATATGTAGAATCATAAATATTTTTCATTGATGGTATATCGGTGGATAATTCCATTATTGACCTCTAATCAATAAAGGATAAAAAATACATTAATATATACAACATTATATTAGTTTTTGCAAGAAACACCCGTATACATAGAACCGTAGGGATATCCAGGTGTATATAATTTGTTATCTTTATTACACATCTTCCAATCTTCTAATCTATTCATGTCACCGCCATTATTTGGTTGGAACATAGATTGGTCAAATGGTTCTTCGATACATGGTACATGATTATCCTTAGCAACCATTCTATAATTTACAGGTATTCTATCAAAACATTCTATGGCTCTTTCTTGTGGGTCAAAACATAACCATTCCCATCTATTTATACCAGTTTCTTTTAAGGTACATGGCGGATTAGATAAACGGGTATCCTCGCGGGGAGCAGTGCACGCGCGAGGGTCGGTATTACCTCTTATAAAACAACCAGATTTTTCGTATTTACCAGGTATATATTCGTCGGCATTACATTTGGTATTTTTATAATTAAGACCACGTAATTCACTTGAATCATCAACAGCCTTTTTCATAGAGCAAGTATTTTGACCATAGTTCTGATATCTTAATGATGGATCACCTGGTATATCTTGTGAACAATCATTACAATCATTATATGGTGATTCTAATTGATATAAACCGGGACCAACAGTTCTTCTTAATTTTTCTTTATAGCTACAACTATCATAATTTAATCGCGTATCTATATATTTATCCATATCTAATAAAATCATATATTATTTTATATATTAAATAAATAGATATGTTGTTGTTAGTTGAAAAATTCAATAATCAAGATGAAAACTCAAAATATAATTCAATGGAAACAATTTATTTATATTTAAATGGATATAACCCAGAATACTTATACCGATGGACAGTTATAGATAATATATTTATAGCTGTACTTTATATAATAACATTGCTAATATCCGTTGGAGCAGCATATTTATCATTTTCTTGCAAATGGGGCGGAATGGTTGATAATATAATTATTAGAATATTATTTGCATTTGCTGCTTTTATGTTGGGTCCGATATATTTATTATATTATCTCATATTTAATTACTTTGGAAAATTATGTTAAAAAAATAATTAGCATTTATTATAATCTATTTTGGGGGGCATAGGTACTTCGCGATACATTATAGATTGACATGCCGGTAAATGAAGCATTGACGTGTCAATTGGTTCTGTTTTATCATTTTTGATAATGCCGTCATCTGTTGGTAAATATTGGTTTGTATTGCATTTAGATACTATTCTTGTTTGGCCACGTAATTCACTATCGAGATCTACTAAATTGCCTTTTATGTGCGATACAGCAGTGCCTCCAATAAATCCCAATTGATGTCTGCATTTATTAGTGTGTTCATATCTGTAAGGAGATAGTAAATATTGTAAAGTGCTCACATTACCTTGTAATTCTTGTTTATATGAACAATTATCGTATGTTGTTCTATTAAAACTCATATCTTCTATAATATAAGATTTTTTTAATTATGTTGAAATATTGTTTTTTCTACCCCCCCAATTGCAGTTTTTATTGAATTCGGCTCTATTTATATAAGAGCGAGTATCCTCACCTCCGTTAACCCATATAGGTACGATATTTTCATGATTTTGTACATCTTTTACACAATCAAGTAAAGGCATCATATTATTCATTTCTTCTTCCATAATTTGTTTTCTACACTTAACCGTATTAGTATCCTCCCCTTCTATTAACTCCAATTCTTTACCGATATGTGTTTTACCACATCTAAGATTGGGACCCGATGTAAATATACGACTAAACAATTGTATTTTACATTTATCATGAGTTAGCATAGAAGGGTCATTTCTTAAAGATGAATAATTATCAATTAAACAATCGTCGGCTAAACCATAGCCTGGGCGCCCTCTTAGATTGGTGTGATTTAAATACATATCAGCCATTCTTACATGTGGACTAGTACAATCAACGGGATTATTAGGATATATATTATATCCCTCTATTTTTTTGTTATGTAATTCCTTAGCAACTTTCCAACAACTATCATTGCATATATTAGTTGAGCCATCAAAAGTATTATTACTCATTATCTATCTATTCTTAAATAATATATAAAAAAAATTTATTTATAGGTTAAATGTTTAGTTTTATATTTTTCCAACATATCATAATTAATGTCTAGTTTAATATTATCATATTCTTTTTTATACGTTTTATCTAAATTATAATTAGTATATTCGTGCACATCCCAATAGTTTTTATTATTACTATGTCCAACTACTTCATTAACATCACTATCTTTTTTATATAATTCATTAAATGTCTCGTCGTTTGTTATTTTCACCCCATTTAAGTCGTTTTTAACAATCTTTTTATACGTTAACAACTTTTCAATATTATCGGGCATTTTAGAATATTTATTATATTCTATTTTGCTTTCATTAGTATCATCATCATTTACCTGATGAGAATAAGTTATACTGATTTTTTCCTTCATTTAAATATTAAAAATATTATTTATTTATATAAAAATAGAATTCTTAGAAAAAAAAGGGTTTACGAAAATTATTCCAAAGACTAAATTTGTACACTATTTTTGATATCGTTATATAAATTATTATAGCATTTTGAAATATTGCCTTCTTTACACGATGGTCCTCTATTGTAAAGCCAATCTCCTAGTTTTTCTCTATTATTAGGTATGGTAGTTGATGGAACAGTATAAAATTGTCTATCTAATGTTGATTTATCGTATATATCATCGGCATTTCTAAATATTTTTTCATAAAAGTATTTATTAATATTTTTATTAATATTTTTATTATGTATAGAACACGCACCATATTCTTGATTTCCTTTTTTTGTAGTTAATATGTTGGGATTCATAAAAGGATTATTTCCAGTCGGTTTGATACATTTTTTATTATCTACTATATCTAAATCATTTAAGTCTAAATACTTTTCTATTTTCTTATTTTTATCATATTGATAATTAATAATTAATATTGAAACTATCATTATAATGATAATAAATAATATATATCGCGTATCATTAAATACCAGGGTACATATTAACCCGACAAATATAATTGCTCTTATAATAGCATTAATTTTTTCTTCAATTGTCATGTTTATATCTGGTATAATTATAGGATTCATTAATTCAGATATATTGTCTAGCCAAAACATTTTGTTTATTACTCTAAATATTTACATTATTTTTATTCATCAGAAACTTCTTGGTTCTCTTGTCTACGTTTAGCCAATTTAGATTTTAGTTTATTTGCGGCCATCGCTTTTCTATACGCATTTTTATTGAAACCAGCTTTGCTACCAGCTTTGCTACCAGCTTTGCTACCAGCTTTTTTTCCTTTATCTCCACCCATCATATCATTAAATGCACCCATGCCTTCTTTATTATTCATCATATTATTCATCATGTTCATCATATTCATCATATCTTTTTGTTGATTATTACCTTTATTTCCTGGATTTCCTCCAAATAATCCAGGCATCGTAGAAGCAAATTTCATGGCGTCTTGTAATAGATTTTCTTGTTTCAATTCACCATTTGATATCTTCGTAGCCATTTTTCTACTAACATTTGAGATGAGATCACTAAAACCGCTATCAGGATCTCCAATAGCTTGTAGCAAATCACCTTTATCACCCATTGATTGTTGCAATTTATCAACATCAACATCCTCCAAGATTTCTTTTGCTAATTTACCGAGCATAGTATCTTCCATTCCAGCCATATTTACACCACTTTTAGTTTTGATATTCTTCTTTTTTAACTCATTTAATCTCAATAAAAGAGTTTTATGTTGTTCATTTTCAATACCCTCGTATAATTCTTCTTTAAATGATTCTTGTAGTATAGAAACGTATTTCTTGACTTGTTCTTCATTTAACTCATTTTTAAATAAATAAAACACACTTATAAAATGATGACACAAGTAATCATCTTTAATTATTGTACGAATATTTGATATAGATATACTTTGATATAATTCAACATCTTTGACTTCGTCCATTTCAAACCATTCGCCAATTTTATCTTCTTCAACCTCAATGTAAGTTTTCCATACCTCTTCTGGTAATTTATTTACATATACAATATACTCGTCTGACGATTTGTCAAGGGTAACATAATTATTTTTAATAGATTTTGTAATAGTCTTCGCTAATTCATAATTTGTATTATCTTTATCGTCATCTTTTATTACCTTCGCTGTTTTTTTAAGTCTTTTAATGAGGTCTATATAATACTGATTAAAGACATATTGATTTGACATTTTTCCTATATTATATAAAAATATTGGTGATATTCCTTATATGTTTTCATTAGTCAAATTTAATATTATCTCTTAATTTTTTAAGTTCATCTAATGAAGGCATTTTCTTTCCTTCACTTTCTGATATTGCTACACTACCGACTTCATCAGATATATTCTTATCATTAGTAATATAATCCCAATTATACCCTTTGTCACCACATTCAGCCTTATTTTCTTCATCAATGGACGAAAACGTATCTGAAAAATTAAAACCACTTAATACAAACGCTGATGGTTCATCTGGATTTTCTTTAATATCTAATGGTTTTGTTGCATTCATATCATCTATATCTTGGTTATTCTTAGTTGGTCTTTCAATGCGAGTACTCTGCCCCCCACACAATATTCCCCTACCAGGCATTATCAAATGATCAAAAACTTCCTTCCCATACAACATTTCCTTTGAAGGCATTAACATAAATGCTGGCACCGAATGTATTTTTTTTTCTATTTCTATATTTTCCGAAATTAAATCATTTATACAAACCAGCTTAATTTTCTTATCCTTATCATATCTTTTTATATTATCTATTAACATGTTACAATGATTACATTGAGGGCTATAAAATAAAATCATCTTAATTATAAATAAAAAAATAAATATACTCTTATATACGAATCTCTTAATTAAACCTTTTTAAATATACACCATCTATTAAAGAAACTAAACTTCTTCTGTACCGGGTCCTTATCCAATTCCATGACAATTTTATGGATAGCCTCCTTATCACTATCATCGTCTGGGATTTCTGATTTAATTTTATTGAAGTATTCAGAGAACAATTCGCTTTCTACTAATTCTAATTTATGACTTTTACATTTTTCAACTAATAATTCATATGATACTAAATATTCTGGTATAAATTTGCTTGTTGATTCGATAAACACGTCAATCTTTTTATTATATCTATCAGTTGCATCCTTATTATATCTTCTAATAATCGCCCAAATAGGTACCTTGTTTTTAATATCAATTTCAGTATTTTTAACACCTTCAATCATATCTCCTCCATTACCGTTTATTTCATCTTCAATTCTTTTACCGTCCATGAAAGTACAGAAGAAAGTTCCATTGTTTTTCAACAATGAGCTTACATTATTCAAATAGGTATCCAATGTTTCTTCGCTTTTAAAGAAATAATGAATACTGAACATGCACGAACAAACATCAAACCCATTAGCGCCTTGACCAATAATATTAGAATAATGTTTTTGCATATCATTGCGCTTTTTATTTAAAACATTTTGTAATACATTAAAACTGTCTTGGTCATCAATCGATAAAGAACATTCGCCATCTTTAATATTTTTTCCACAATCACCTGCTACAAATACCATATTGGGAAATGATATTTTGTCTTTGATATTATGATTTCTGAAAAATCGCTTCCTATTTTCTAACATTCTGCTGTATGCTCCCGTACGAGGACCATATATATTATTTTTAACCAAATCAATGCCGAGAATAAATTTATATCCATTATCAATCCATCTTGACATATCACCGCCTTCTCCACATGCTAACTCAATTAAACTATTTTTACTACTGGGTTTCTTATAAAGCATTCTCTTGATGCCCAAATTATGAAATTGAAGCATATTATACGAAAACATCGCATCTCTTGGTACATTTCTAGAATAATATACATCATCGGCTTCTAATAATCTCTCGCTTTCACTATCGTTTACATCCATATTTACAACCTCTTTATTTCCTCTAATGATACTTTCCGTTACCGGATTATGAATAGAACGCCATATATTAATTGCAACACTCATATCATTAGCCGTTTTTGATAATTCTCCCATTTTATAAATCCGTATTTTATCTTCCCGTAATCTCATTGGACTCCATCTCATGTTTGTCGGAATCTTACGATCCATATTATAAATACATTCTATAATTACATCACCCTCGAGTATATCACCATTTTCACATCTAACTTTCCCATTAGAATCTAATTTTACTAACATTTTTTCAATACCTTTCTCATAATATATATTTGGTTGGAATAATTTAGGCATATATGTTCTCTTTTTATCTTGCACCATCAATCTATATTCCTTATTATATGCAATCTTCAAAGCTTCGTCTATCGTATAAGGTTCCCACTGAGACGCATTATATCCTACATATAACAAAAACTCTTTATATTTTATACCATCTATAGTTGTAGTTCGCACCTGCTTTGCTAAGAAATCAATAGTATTCTGTTCAGGAGGTTTCCATTTAAATACCCTATCCCATTTAACATTATCAGTTATTGGCATCGCCTTATTAGCATAATACGAATATAATGCTAATTTCGCGGGTGTGAATATTAACCCGTCAATATCATAAGGATATTGTTTTTTTCCCGATAATATTTCGTCACAATCCATTAAAATATCCTTATTATATAGATGTTCTTTTACAATATAGTCAATTGAATATTCTGTTTTTTTCATACCAGCAGCAGTTTGCAATAAATATTTATATCTTGTTTTAATGCTATTATTATTATCAATCAATGGCAAAGATGTAATCTTTTCACCACCATAATAATAAATATCAAATGCGGCAAATAAACCTTTTGATGAATTATCAATCCGATTGTTACATGAAATATATTCGCCATCAATTAAACTGTTGTTTAACTCTTTGATAGATGTAAGCCCCGTGTCTGTAACTCTATATGTGTTATTAATTAGATATACCTTCCCTGCATCATTAATATACATAAGTAATCTTTCACCATCTGCTTTTTCAGTAACAGTATATTCTGACAATATACTAACAATACCATATTCATCGGGATTGAGAACATTTATTTTTTCCAATGTAACAGGTTTTGGCGTCATTAATGGTGGTTTATTGGGATTTTTATTGTTATATGACTTAATTGTAATATCATTTTTAACAAGTTCATAGTAATTTTTGATAATATCCTGTTGTTGCGTTTTAGATATTATATATGTTGATAAATACAATGCTTGCTCCATTTTGATTAATGAAGGTAATATATAATCTTTATCTGTTTTTGTTATATCAATATAAAACTCGTATTTCTGGGTTGATGATAATATACCAGAATAATTCAAGTTATAATACATGTCCGTATCATTTGCTTCATCGTATTCTAAGCCGTTTCCCTTTGTTATACTAACTATATACTTTATATTTGTGTCAGGGTCGGTGTATTTTATTTTTTTTGTAATTTTATAAAATTTTCTTATATCATTCCAATTTACAGGAATACTCGCGTCAGATGATAAGTTGCTTTTAATAGAATAAAAATTTAATTTAGAGTCTAATAAATCATCAACAATATCCTTTGATATTACTTTGTTTTTATACCACTCAAAATTTTTACTATTATACTTGGAATTATGACAATATTTTATAATATTAGTATTTCCAGATACTTTTAATACTGTTTCATCACAGTATATTTCTAGCTTCTGTTTATCTATTTCTTCGCCATAATTAGAAGATTTCATAACATTTATAAAATTTTCATATGCACTATCACTCCAATTTAATGCATTAGTAAATTTAATATATGTTTCGCAATCTTCTTCAATTAGGGAATAATGTTTATCAATTATAGAAAATATAGAATGATCTTTGGTAATTTCCATATTGTGTCTCTAATAAATAAAGACATTATAGATTTATATATCAATTTTTATATATAAATAAAAAAAATGATATATTCTTATAGATTATATTACAATAGTAATGTCAACAATGTTTATGCCAATCAAGTTTAATACTACTGTAATTTTAACGCCGAATGAGTTTAATAAAAACTTTGACAATACAATATTATTGAAAATAAAATCAACCCTTGAAAATAATTGTAGTAAACACGGATTCATTAAAAAAGATAGTATCAAAATTATCAAACGAACTGCTGGATATTTCAAGGAGTCTCATTTAAACGGAAATATAGCATATGATTTAAGTTGTATCGCGGAAATATGTAACCCAACACAAGACTCTATAATTAAATGTGTCATTAAAGCTAAAAATAATTTAGGGCTCAGAGCAATTGGTACATTCGAAGATATGTCTATACTTGAAGTTATTATCCCGCGCATTACATCTGGGATACAATCTGAGATAAATATTGATGATGTCAATATCGGAGACAATGTAAATGTTCGCGTATGTGGAAAAAAATTCACTCTTTATGATAAAATGATATCTATTGTTGGTAAAATTATTAAAGATAAAGAAGAAGTCGTTGTAATCACAGAAGATACAGAGGAAGACAATCAAACCGATTTTGAAGACCAAGACGATGAAGATGATTTCATAGAAATTTTAAACAAAGACGACGATGAAGATTATGAAGAAGATGACGAAGATGATGATATTAAAAAAATAAAAATAGATACGATATCATTAAAAGAAGACGATGATGAAGACGATGAAGAAGATGAAGATGAAGATGAAGACGATGATGATGAAGATGACGATGACGATTTAGAAAATTTAGAGGAAGGTTTAGAAGAAGATTTAGATGAGGATTTAGATGATTTTGACGATATTTAATATATAAATATATAAAAATATTATATATTAAAAATGAACAAACATGAATTATGTAAATTAATAAAAAGCAATGCTATTAAATTGACACATAATGAAATAACTGAACTATTTAAAATAATAAAAAATTGTAATGTTAATTATACGAAAAATAATAATGGGGTTTTTTTAAACTTAAACTGGTTATCAAAAGATAACCTCGTGAAATTGAATAATTATATTTCTTTTTGTATAAAATCACAAAATGAAATAAGTAAATATGAATTGATGAAAAATTTGTTAAATAACACAATTGATAATACCGATAAAGAAGATACAAAAAAAGACGATACTAATGTAATACAGACAGAACCCGGAAATAATACAAAACAGAAATTCTCATCAAGTATGAAATTTTATTTGTTAAAGAAAAAGTTTAGTAAACAAAATACATTAATTTACAATCTTTATGATAATGAATTAAAATACGAAAATTATATAATAACATAAAAAATGATATAGAAAGTATTATTGTTATATATAATAATTATGATTAAAATATTATATGACAAAATAAATCACTCTAATGACAATAGTACATTATGGAAACCGGATAATATTAGTGCATATAATAAGTTTACGCAAAATATAAATTATATTGAACCAGTTATTCAGGAAAAGGTTCAAGTAGAAAATATTACATTAAAACCTAAAAAAATACAAAAAAAAACTATATTAAAACCATTAGATGTAATTATGAAAGAATCTAATACTTTTGACGATTTTAAAGATAATATTAAAGAAAAATTAATTGACTTCGTTTCAAAAAAAGAATTTAATAAGGTTTTTGGTATAACAAAAAGTTCAGAAGTCATGTCAGGTATTGTTAATAATAGATGGAATAAAGGAACTGCATTATTTATATCTTTCTTATTTGGTAAATCCATTGAGTATAACGAAGCAATCATATCATATAATAAGGATACTTATAAAGGAATAATCGTTTTAACTATTTAGGTTTATATAATGGTAATAATAATAATTTATTTTTTTCTAATAATTTATTTGCAATATGATTACATAATATTGGCTTGTTTTTGAATTTGTAATTATCGCCATTTGTTTTATTTATTTGATTTAAGAATTTATTATGGTAGGTATCATTATATGTTTCGCATACGCGCCCAGTTTTCTTACCCTTTCCAAGTTCTGTTGAGAAAATTTTAAGTTTATTTATAAATTTATCCTTGTTTTTAGAAGGTTCTAAGAATCCCCAAGGCATTTCTTCCAATGACATATCTGTTGGTAAATTATAAGGTATCTTTCGCATTTTAGCAAATTCATCCCTTTCTCGTTTAGTAATATCCATATTAAATACATCTGTATCCTTGACATGAAGATTAATATCTAGCTTATCCATATTATTATCTTTATTGGTTGTATCGTATATATTTATATATCCTATATATTTATTATCATTCTTTTTATAAGAAGGTATTTCCTCTTTTCTTATTAATACTCCTTGGTCGTACAAACACTTCTCTAAGAATATTATTCTATCATCACTGCTTTTATTTGTTAATATCAATTGTATTAAAGATATAAATTGCTTATTATCTAGATTTAAATACATTGATATAGTAGTGCTATTTTTGTTTTTGGTATCAATAACAATATTCTTAATTACATTTTCAATATTCGGCGATTTAGTATCACTAATTTCCTTTACTATTTTCTCTTCGCTGGTAAATATTATACTTAATTTATTTATTTTTCTGCTAACATTTTTAATTATTTTAATACCATCTTTATGTATAATAATATAATAATCATGAATAATTATAAATGGATATATTGATTTTCTAATAGTATATATTAATAATTCCTCATCAATGTCTAGTTTTTTTTTGATATCATCATAAACAATATAAAAAATCCCATTATTAATATATTCTGATAATAATCCTTTCAAAGAATTTTGTGTTCGTTTCAATAGATGTTTATAAGCCTCGCTATTATATCCATCCGTGTCTAAATCCTCTTTTTTGTCATAACACGCTGGTTCAAATCTATCATTATCTCCAAAATCATATTCATATATTTGATTTTGTGAAGTATTGAGTTTTACTTTTCCAATATTAAATATTGATTTGGGAAAATAATTTAAATTTTTCATCAATATACAATCAAGGGCATTATCTCTTATAATTTTATCTACCTTAATGCTATCAATGTATTTACGCGTTGATATTCTGAGAGCATGAATATCTATTGTTTCCTTATTTTCGTTATCATTTATACTTGCATGTAAATAAACAGTAGTATTTCTATCTTCAAGTGGTAAATTTTGATGCCTACAATTTCTGATGCCTCTGCCGATAATTTGTTCAGGTCTATTAAAATGGTACCATGGTTCAATTAAATGTATTTCGCGAGCATTAAAAAAACTAAGTCCTTCACTTGCCACTGGTGTTATTAGTATAACTTTAACTAATTCGCCATTTATATTTTCTGGCTTATTTATTTTTCTTATTAAAGTATCTATTTGTGTAGAACCCATAATCTCTTTATTATCACTTGTTAATATACAATACTTTGGTGATTTAATATTATCATATACGGGTTTGTCTTTAATTATTTCAGCATTATTTAGTATATTATTTGTACCTTCTCTTGTAAAACCCATATGTTCCAAACATATAGCAAATGGTAATATACCAGAATATACAAATCTAGAATATATAACAATTACTCCTTTTGATTTTTTTATTATATTGCATATATTCATAAACTTTCCAGAATATTTACCCAATTTACTTTCATCAGGCATTAAGGCATTTTCATATTTTTTATTATATTTAACAAGTAACGGATCGCTATCTCTCGTTTTTGTGAAAAAAGTGAAGAACCCTTTATTACCAATTTCATCATCGTATACTATATTCATCGGTTGCAATAATTTCATGTTTTGGTTTTTATTTTCAGGAGATTCATTATCTTCTGATATATCATCACTTTCGCTCTCATCTATTTTTTCTTTATTATATCCTAATTTTTCTATTTTAGATTTTTGTGATAAACTAAGTTTTGCTGTTACAATACCATTATCAATGTTATCTATCCATTTTAACTCATTTGTTGGTATAGCTTTATTAGAAGGGTCTTTAATAGGAGTTTTCTTTAATACACTAATTCCACTATTCTCAGGATTTAATTTTAATGCAAAAGTAAATGGATTTTTACCTCTTAGATATGATATATATGTTGAAGATAGCTTTTTAATCAATTCAACAACAGTATCATCGATAATTAATTTTTGATTACCAAATATTTTTGCATATTTTGTAATTATATTTTTACGTTTGTCATTTAACAACATTAATTTAAATAAATCAAGTATATCTCTTGGTTCATTATACATAGGTGTTGCTGATAATAAAACTAGCTTATTATTTACACCCGAACTTAATATATTTGTTAATGCAATATAAGAATCTTTATCTTTTTTATTTGTACTTCTTATGTTATGTGCTTCATCTATAATAATTACTTTATTTTCAACTATTTTATCCTTATAATTATCTATAATATTTTTGGCAAATCCGTCATAAGTAAATAATCTATATCTATTTTTTAATATTTTCTTTAATTCAGTATTAAGTAACTTCTTATTATCAAATGATGATTTATAAATATTTAATAGTTTTACATAAGTATCTCCTGTACATTGATTCATAATGTTTTCAAATGTATGAGTATCTATATCAAAAATCTGCGATTTAAAACTTTGCTTCAATGATTGTGGCATAATAACCCAAATCATAGGCTCTTTGTTATCATGTGCAGTTAATAGAGATTCTGACATTGTTATTGCTGAACATGTTTTGCCAACACCAACTCCATGATATAATAATATGCTATTATAAGGTGTTTTATAAGATATATATTGACTAACGAAATGTTGATATAACGATGTTTCAAAAGAACCGCATAATTTATCAGCAACATTATTGAAATCTTCAATATTTTCAATAATAGGAAATTTAGGTATTTTATGAATAGCAAAATTCATGTTTCTAGAAATTTTGTTAGGAAAATCATCATCTTTTAAATCAGGGTAATATAAAGAAAATGATGTCGGACTAGACGATTTAGATATTATCATGGGTTCTAATTTTTCTATCTTAGTATCTTTAACACATTTCCCAGTTTTAACATCTCTAACCTTTCCTTTAACACATATTTTAACACATCTTCCAGATACAGGATTAATCTCTGTTCCTTCTGGACATTCTATCTTAGTATCTTTAACACATTTCCCAGTTTTAACATCTCTAACCTTTCCTTTAACACATATTTTAACACATCTTCCAGATACAGGATTAATCTCTGTTCCTTCTGGACAAACAATTTTATTGGCTGTTTTGCCTTTTAACATTATCCTATTAAAAATAAAGATATATTATAATAAACTACTTATAATACTATGTGCTTTTTTAAATATTTTAATTCTTTCAACATTGTGTGTTTTAATGTGGCTTAGAACCTCATCATAAGTAAACCATTTTAAAGCCCTAACCTCTCTAATTTGCTCCATACATGTCTTATTAATAAGTAACTCAGCGTCATCTTTAATAATTTTTGCTACATAATATACATGTTTGTACAATATGTTATTTGTGCCAAAAAATATTTCCTGAAAAGGTATAACACTCGTATTGATTGAAATATCATCTTTATGTAATTGTGTTTCCTCGCAGAATTCTCGGACAGCACAATCAATATCAGACTCTTTTATTTTTTTTCTACCCTTAGGAAATCCCCATTCTTGTTCTGTATAATTATTTTTAGCATTTTTAATGGCTAATATATATTTTATATTATTATTAATATTATGTTCAAATTTGGCTTTTGAATCCAAATATTCCTTAGTTTGTTTAAAATTAGTATGATGTAATTGACACCATGTATAATTCCATATTTGATCAAAACTATTATTCATAATCATGTGTTTTTCGGTTTCTGTCATATACTCAATTAGTTGTTTTAAATAATTTTGATCCTCGGCATTATATTTACCTCTAACAAACTCCATAAAAGATAAACTATCCTTCCGCTGTATCATAACATATTTAATTTTACCATCAATTATTTTATAACAAATGATTCCAAAACTCATAATAGGATGAGGACAATCTTTATATAAATGACCATTTAACCCACAATTTCTACAAGTTTGAGGCCTAAAATAACCATTCTTTTTACTAATTTCATCCTCTTTTTTTTTCATTACTCAACATTATAATAATATATTAAACGATTTCTTAAATATATTTATAAAAAAAACTAATTATTAAACGGGTGAATAAGAACTTTCAGTATCATAACTGTCAAATCCGGATATTGTATTTTTTATAACAGGTTCTTGATGTTGCATATGCGCAGGTTCTTGATGTTGCATATGCGCAGGTTCTTGATGTTGCATATGCGCAGGTTCTTGATGTTGCATATGCGCAGGTTCTTGATGTTGCATATGCGCAGGTTCTTGATGTTGCATATGCGCAGGTTCTTCGTGACTTTCATGATTAAAATCATCATTGACAGTGTTATTATTACCTTTTGTTTTGGCTATATCATCTTCATATTGTTTAATTACATTTTTAGCATATTCATCAGCAGTTTTAGAATCAATTTTATTATTTTCTATATTGTTATCAGCTCTCTGGTTAGCTACTTCAAAGCTAGACATAGACATTAATAATGATAAAATAATCATTAAACAGTATAATATTATAACAACTGATATAACCCATGCGAGTAACCAACACCACCATCGGGTATTCATATTCCCGCCAGTTACTATACACGTTAATTCAAATAAGGACATTAATATAGATGGTATAGATATAATCATTATAAATATAACAAATGCAAGTCTTTGATCAATAGGTATTTTACTACTGGAAAATAATATAGCTAAACATAATACAAATATAGTACCAAATAATGCAATACCAGCATACTTAGATTGCTCAGAACCAAAAAATAAAGCGTTTAAACTTATTTGTGGGCTACGATTTTTATACATTATATTCTCTAATTAGATATCAAGAAAAATAAAAAAATGATTATCATATAAATATTTATTAGCTTAAATATTAAAATGGGGATTCCTTATTATTTTTACAAATTATCACAAAAGTATAATAATGTTGTTAGTAGCAAAAAACCAAAAAATACCGATATATATTGTATAGATTTTAATGGTATTATTCATAATGTGGCGCAGGAATTAATATATGAAAAAGATATTGTTGATGTCGAAGATAAAATTATTGAAGGTGTTTGGAATAAAATTTTACATTATATAGAAGTTTATAAAGCAAAAAAATATATAATATGCGCCGATGGAGTTGCGCCGGCAGCTAAAATGTCTCAGCAACGAAAGCGACGTTACTTATCTATACACAAAAACGTTATTGACGATGAACACATTACCAAAAAACCACAATGGGATACAAATGCAATTACGCCCGGTACGCAATTCATGAATAATTTAAATGTTTTTATCAATAAAAAAATAAGATATTCTACATTTCCAATAGATATTATATATAGTGGAAGTAATGAAACAGGTGAAGGAGAACATAAAATATTTAAAAAATTAAAAGTAGAGAATGACTACAATAATATTATTATAAACGGTCTAGATGCAGATTTGATTATATTGTCATTAATTTCACATAAAAAGAAAATATTTTTAATGAGAGAAACAAAGGATAGAGATACAGGTGATATCATATTCAATTATTTAAATATAGATAATCTTAAAAATGCTATTTTATGCGAAGTTAAAGAAAAATGGAATATGGAAATATCATATGAAGACTATAATGATATTGATATTATTGAAACTTATTGTACAATGACATCAATTCTGGGTAATGATTTCATTCCACATTTGTTGACAATTGAACTCAAAACAGATGGAATTGATAAGTTAATATCTGCTACAAAAATATCAATTAAACAATATGGATTGTTGATATGTAACGGAAAAATAAATTATAATACATTAAAGTCTATATTTAAATACTTATCTACGTCAGAAGATAAGGATATACATTATGTTTGTGAAAAATACATCAATAAAAGAATAATGGGTGATGCTAAATTGCCGAGCGATTGTTATGCGTTAAAAAATAAAGATAGCTTATCACATTATATTTATAATAATCCGGGAAATTGGCACAAAGAATATTATAAGCAAATATTCAACACCAATATTACATTGGATTCAACAGATATGTTTAATGCTTGTAATAATTATATAAAAGGGATTTATTGGGTATATGCTTATTATAAAGGCTCTGATATAGATTGTGAATGGTTCTATCCATACAACTATCCACCTACTTTAAAAGATTTAACTAATCATTCTATCGCATACGAAGAACCTATTATTAATAGTAATAATAATTTTGTATCACCAAATATGCAATTACTTATTGTATTGCCGAAAGAAAGTTCTCACCTTTTAAAACCTAAATATAAAAAATATATGGATGATATATATATGGGATTATTCCATATGTATCCGAAAAAATATAAAATACAAACATTCCTTAAAACTCATTTATGGGAATGTTGTCCTATATTACCTCTTATTAACTTAAATCATATTAAAAGAATATTGGAATTAAATACTGTTACCTAATTTGATAATTTTATCCTTATTTGTATTATTTGAAAGGTAATACCATGATTTTAGAGCGGGGTCCCATCTTGCACCCAGTTTTTTTACTTGGTCTTTACTTTTAAAAGGGATTTTGATATATACTTTTTCAGATTCTTCAATAATTGGTGGCAAATCTTTATTCTCAATACAGGATAATTCAATAACACCAATTGCAATTTTATTTTCTTCACTGATATCATCATCGTAATACCATTTTCGTTCATCTTTATCCCATTTAGCGCCTAATTTTTTTACGTCATCTTTATAATTATAAGATACTGTTATATAATTCTTTTTATTTACAACCTTATCTTTAACATCAACGCCTATTGCCAAATTAGCTAACCTGTCAGCATTATAATTCCCTATTGAATGCTCATCTTCAAAATTAGTATGGGCTTTGATATGATGTAATTTAATATTTTCTTTATTTTCTTTATTCATAAGTTCGTGGATTTTTTTCAATAACTTTAAATTTGGTGGAACTTTATCTGTTTGTGTTTTCCAGTCATTCTTTGCAAGTCTTGCTGTATAATATCCCGCGCATTTAATTACATATTCCGAATCTGTATAAATATTAATTCTAATATTTTTATCCTTCAAAATCTCTAATGCTCTTATAAATGCTGTTAACTCCCCTGTATTATTTGTTTGTTTACCCTCTACTCTATTATATTCGTTTTTTTCATCATCTTCTTTGAAATATACACCATAACCAGCTACAGCATTTTCCTTCCCATTGTTAATACAAGAACCGTCGATGTAAACGTTAATAAATTCCATTATTAATATAATAAAATAATTTAATATTATCAATTTTTATTTACAAGCGTTGCCCCAATTGTAAAGTTTTTTTATTTTTAAAATCTAGATCATCTTCATCATTATAATCATCGCGTCTTCTTATACAACATATAATATCTCTTAATTTATAATAGCAAACATTATATTCGGGTCCGTGTGTTATTATTCTTTCTGCCAAAAATCTCAAATCTCTTTCCTTATTTTCTGATAATAATTTTTTCATTTCACTATTAGTACTTATATTCTCATCCAAAGTTATAATTTCATTATTTATATCCGGTATATTTATATTATTTTCAATTTTATATTTTAGTAGATTAATACTGGTTTCGTAATTAGTAATTTGCAATAATCTATTACTTATCAATTCTAATTTAACTTGATATTTATTAAATCTAATTAAACTCATTATTAATGTTATTATACCACCTGTAAATGCGATAATAAATCACATGATAAATTCCAATCCAAATTATGTTTACTTATGCTACTAATTAATCTATTTTCATTATATTCATATGATGTACTATTTTTAATTTCTGAATATTTATTTTTTGAATCTATGAATATTAGTTTTATAGATTCAATAATTGTTAACAGAGACGATAACAATATTATTATTATAGATAATAACCAATATTTATTATGAATATAATGATATAGTGTTCTCAAATATATTAATTCTTTTTTTAGCCCAAAAAGCCTTATTATTTATTATATTTATTTGATCATTATAAGTATGCAAAACTCTTACTATACAGTTCTGATCATTATTATTGTAGCCAATGAAAGGTTGTGATGAATAAAAAACCATTATTTTATAATAATATATATATTATTTATACATTTTAATTTCGTCTTTATTTTGATATTCTATAATAAAGCCAAATTTTTTATAAAAGGATGTTAAAAAAGATGTATTTGATTTATTTTTATCAACAAAAAGATATATAGTACCATTTAGTATATCAAATGCCTTATTCAGTAATTTGGTTGCATAACCTTTTTCTCTATGATTTGTATCAACACATAGTTGATTCAAATAATTATCATGGCTTATGCCCAAAAATCCTACAATAATATTATCACTATAATATAATAATGTTTTTTCATATGTATTAATACGACTGGATGTAAAGCTCTGTTTTATTAACTCATTGCACGCTATCAATTCATTTTCATTTAGTTCACACGTATTCTTAATTATTATCATATTATTTTATAACAGATAAAAAATATAAATATATAAATATGTAATGATATTTAAGCTATACAATACTTGCGGCAGATAAATCTCGCTTTGTGACGACAGTCGCATTGGCATTTTCGCATACCATGTACGTTTTTGTTGGTAATGCTAGGAGCCGCATGGTCCATTGGCAATTCCGTCCAAACATCAAGTGTGCTCGGTTTGTTATTCTTGTGGGCTTCACAGCAGTTACAATATGCAAGTCTTGCAATTTCGGCTTCGGGGGTGGTGTTATCGGGGACGAGTTTGCAACAAGCCATATCCATCAGATAGATTGGTGATAAATATAAAAATAATAATTATCAATTTTTTATTATAATGGTACATTTTTATTCTAGCTTAATTGTAATATTACTAAAATATTTATCAATATATTTATCTGGTATTTTTTCAAATGATACAAGTGACATATTAAAATTATATTTATCAATTATATTGTTTTCTTCTAAAAAAGCGCTTCTTTCTTCATTAGACATTTTAGCAAGCATTATAGCTTTATCTTTGGTTATACTGCTTGAAATTTTAGGAATATTATCACTTCTATCACCATATATAGCTTTAAACTGTAAATCAATTTTAGGGTCATCATAACCACGCGTTTTCAATTCTTTATACTGCATATTATAAACAAGAACTTTAATATCAACTAATTGTAAGAAATCGTTATCATTTGTAATAATAATGATATTTTCGTTAGTATTATTTTTTATATTTTTTTGCGTAATATAAACAATATCATCCCCTTCAAGGCGGTCTGATGATATATTTTTAATATTTAATTTCTTAATATATTCCGCAAATATAGTAAATATTTTTTTATTGAAGTTAGTTTTTTGCGTACGCGTTGATTTATATTTATCGTATAAATCATTTCTCCAAATATCACTTCTAACACAATCATTGCACAAAATTATATTTTCTTTTGTTGTTTTCCAAAATTTACACATTTTTTTAATATCATTATTAATATGTTTATAAAATGCTGTTATAAATACTTCGTTATCTACAATATTTTCAATATCAACCTCTATTTTTTGAAAACTAAACCATCTATATGTGGCAAAATATCTATGAAAAATATAATAGCTACAATCAATCAGAATAATGTTTTTATTCTTGTTCAACGATAATATATTCATTAATATAATTATTATTATATGTCTAATATTTAAATATTATCAATCAATTTTTACTTGCTTTTGCCTTATTTTTTTAGGAAGAGAATCTTTTGTTTCCTCAAACCATTTTTTAGCTTCCACCATAACATCTTTTTGTTTTTTACTATCTTTTTTTAATTCTTGCCATTCTAATCTTACTAAATCAAAATTGCTTTTATTTGTTTTATTGTTTGATTGACTTTTTAATATAAATAATCTATATTTGATGTAGATATTGTAGTCAGTGGGACTATTTGCATTTTTTTCCTTTATTTCATTATTAGATGACGATTCGTCTACATCATTAATAAGAGGTTCCTCTTTTGTAATCCTGACAATACTATCTTTTCTAATCCATACTTTTTTATTATTTTTTATTTCCACAACCCACAAATTTTTATCATAACCTTCCATCGACGAATTAGTATCATAGCCTTCGGCTGATAATCCAAAATGCAATGGTGATTGCTCGGTTCCTTTATAAAACATTTTAGGGCAATTAATGCATGCTTTTTTGTTCACAGACATAATATTAAAATACTTATTATTATTTCTATAATCAATTTTTATATAACTATAATTAACTTTTGCTCTTATTAATATAAAAAATGAATGAATGTCTTATAATTATGTCATTAATCACATATTAATTTATGTCATTTATTGATATAATTAACAGTAAATTTGAAGAATTGATAGATAATAATTTTCATAATGATTTTACAAAAATTACAGATATTACATATATTGAATCTGAAATCATATCATTATTTAAGAAAAACAATTTTAACAAAGATTTTGATGATAATGTTGAACAAATATTTTCAAGTATTATATCTAAATATATAGAACACGAAGATATCTTTAATAATCTAGTCAATGATATTAAAAAAGAATATAATATATATCTCAATAATTTGGAAAAAAAGCATATGGAATTAATTAAAACAAAGACATATTTAATTGATACACAATAATTATGCTTCAATTAAATAAAGAGGTGTATAAAATATGGCAGCTAAACTAAATCCTGTTAATATTTTAGTATATTTTTGGATTTTTTGCCTTTACATTCTAATATCAAAAGTCATGTACGGTTTATTTTGGTTATTTTATAAACTTTTGGCTTGGCTCGGAATAGATATAGAAACTACATTGCATTCTACTATGAGTTATGATTCTCCTGTTTTAGGTGGTCCTTCACATATTTATGATATTATTACATCAGGTTCTATGATGATATTCTGGGCTGGGGCATTTTTTATAATAACTGTTATAATTTTATTTTTGATGATTATTTGGCTTATAGTGGGGCCCATACCCATCTTCGGAGATGCGCTTGTAAATAAAAAATCTCCTTTTGAAGAATTAACGCCAGTATTTAATGCAATTTTGAATAAAACATCTTTTAAAAATTTATTCAATAAATATGGTGGCGAATTAACATTAATATTGCAAGAAAATTTAAGAAAATATAGAAAAGGCATAATTGAAAATTTTGCAAATAAAGAACACATTGATAATGATTATTATAATGAAATTAAAAAAAAATATAAATTAAAAGATAATTATTATATTGGTGCTTATAAAAGTTATAAACATAGCGATGAAGCGACATTATATAAATCATATAAAATTATATTACCAGGTATGGATGACAAAGAAGTATCCGGAATTATTAGTGAAAACTCTACACTTACAGGAAAAATATTAACACAATCAGCAATGAAAAAAAGAATGCAAATATAATATAATAAAATATAACATTTATATCTTATTAAAAGTAGAGTACAATATTAGCTATGGAATATTTCTCAGAAAACAGAGATGTAAAACTAAGTGCTGAAAAAGCACCCGACGAAACTTCGGGAAGTATGGTAGATTATTTAAAGTATCTAATATTTGCAACCGCTATAATAACCGGGTTATTATTTATTTATAAGTATATTGAGGAAAAAAATATAATACAATTTTATTATTATGCAACACAATATCAACTATATGATGTTTATAATTCAAAAATAGCATATTATGATATATTATTCAATATCGCATTTGTATTTATAGTTTGTATACTATCTATTGTATTATATTGGAATTCTGTATACAAAAATGCTAAACGTATCTCTAATTGTAATAATATTATTAAAATAATTGATGAAAATTCTGTTAGCAAAACTCCTTATATATATAGTATTATAATTATAAATAGTGATAAAATAGCATTATCATCACATAATTTTTTAATTAGAATTACATATAATTTTAAAACTAAAAATACTAAATTTGAATATGGTACCGATAGAGGTACAGATAATAAGATTTTCAATGTTATGGGGCATAAATATGATGAAATTTTGGATACAGTTATTAAAATTCAAGCTTCAATAAAAGCTATCAATGAAGGCAATGATGGCGAAATAGATAAATCACAACATCATATAAGAAAATACATCTATCAAAAAAATCCTATACATGACTTAATTAATAACATTGATATTATTGATAATAATAATTTAGAATCCGAATTAATGAAAATTTTTAATGATAGCGATAGTACAAAAAATGAAATATTTAGATTTTTAAAATTATATGATAATGATAAAGCAATACGTTCAAATGATATTTTTAACAAATATGAAAATTTAATTTATGAAAACTTTGATGATATAGATAGAATTAAAGGATATATTAGAAATATTTATAACGAATTATTAGAATTATCGGGTATATCACAACATCAATCTGATAAGATAGCGAGAATTAATCTAATTAAAGGATCGGATTTATATAAAAAAGCTGAAATATATAAAAAAACAAAGGGTTCGTATAAAAATTTTAATTACTTTGATTTACGTACAATGTCTAATATATCTGATTCTAGTATCAATATGACTGCAATTAATAGTAATAAATATAAATATTTATGTACTGATAAAAATGGTAATATAATTAAAACATATACGGCAAATAAATTAGTTGAGTTTACAAAGGAATTTTCTAATAACAGTTCTTATAATACTACAATAATACATAATATTCTATTTGCAAATAAAAATAAAGATAAAATATCATTATAAAAGTAGATTATAATGAGTAATAATAATTTAGTCAATTTGGTATTTGACGCACTTAGAAAAGTTTTAATAAATATAGAAGCAAATGCACAATATGTATTTTATACATTATCATTAGTTAAAACTAATACAACTAATTTAACATATTATCAACACTTTATCAATTTATTATTTATATTTATAGTTGTTGTAATTATTTATATTTTATACAGAGATTTAGTATATAGAGATGCAAGCAATATTAAAAGATGTAGAGATATAGAAGATACTATCGAGATAAATAACTATTACGAAAAACCGTACGTATATAGAATATATATTATAGATAAGAGTTTATCTCGCGATATTCTTAATAATTTCAGTATATGTCTAGAATATGATTTTATTAACAAAAATACAAATGTGATTTTTGGTAAACCCGAACATGTAAATAGTTTTACATTCTCTGATTATGTTTCTGAAACTGATTCTAAAAATATTAATAAATCCAGGTTTTCAAATGCTTTCTCTTTTTTTAATTTAGATAAATTGGATACTGAGTTTTTAATGTATGATAATGGCGACAAATCATTTTATATTAATAAAAAAATAATAACTGGTGAAAATTATATATATATAGTAGCTGAATCTGATAACAAAAAAATATTAAATGATAAGTATGCTAAACGATTATCTAGATTTATAAGAAAATATGGTTTTGATAATTCAACTGAGCTGTCTCCTATATATAATATTTTATACGCAATTGAACATAAAAAAAATAGTGTTACTATATAAACACGCCATTCAAAGCTTTTTCTAATTCACTGACTTTACTTTGGTTTTTAATTTTAGGATAATCAATCATAAATTCTATATACATATTCCCTTTATTTTTACTATTTAATTTTGGCATCCCTTTGCCTTCTATTAAATACTTCTTACCATTATGAACAACACCAAATATCCTCGTATTAATTTCTATTTTTTCTTTAAAATATGGAATAGTAATATCTTCACCAATTATTGATTTAATAAATGGTAAACTCTTTTTATAGTATAAATCGTCTCCTTTTCTTTCAAAATGCTTATGGTTCTCTATCTTGATACCAATTACTAAATCTCCTGGTTTTATATCTTTTTTTTTTGGTTGTTTTCCGAGTTCCGGAAAAGCTGTTTTGTAATTTTCATCCACTCCTTTTGGTATGATTAGTGTAGCGCGCTTTTCTTTATTATATGTTCCTTTGCCATTACAGATTTTACAATTCTGTTTCCCTTTGATTATGCTACCGTCACCCTCGCACCTACCACATGTTGTTTGAAATACTGTTTGCATGATACCCATATTTTGTATACGATGAACGATGCCTTTTCCATCACAATCCGGACAAACAGCATTACAATCCGTGCAATATTTTTGAATTGTTATATTTAATTCTTTTTTAATACCATCATATACGTCATCTAATGTTAAATTAAAAGTTTTTTCAATGGAGCCAGCCTTTTCTGGTCTTCGCTGTCCTCCTCTACCAAATCCACCAAAATTACCAAAAAAATCTTCTTCAAATCCTCCTCTACCATGATTTCTAAAAATAGCTTCGAATATATCATTGGGGTTTCTCATTGGTCCGTCATTACCACTATTATTATAATTTTCATCACCACACATATCATACTTTTGTTTTTCTTCACTATTACCTAATACATTGTATGCATTTGATATTTCCTTAAATTTCTTCTCTGCTTCTTCGTTACCTTTATTTTTATCTGGATGATATTTCATTGCAAGTTTATGATAAGCCTTTTTAATATCATTATCAGATGTATTCTTATCTACACCAAGAGTTTCGTATAGTTTAAAATTTCCCATTTATAATTTAAATAATTTATCTTTTATATAATATATTTTGAGTACATAATTTATAAAATATCTTGAATTTCAAAAAGTTTATAAAAATCATAGAAAAATAAAATTATGTACTCTCTTTTTAATTAAGAAGTAATTATATAGATATATCATATAAATTATATGATTTCTACTGATATAAAAAAAAGAATTGATGAAACAACTAGGATTAGAGCAAAATATCCTGAACGTGTCCCTATAATTGTCAAAAAAGCAGCAGGGTCCACATTAAAAGACATTGATAAGAGTAAATATCTCGCTCCTGTTGATATGACTCTAAGTCAATTTATTATTATCATAAGAAAGCGTTTGAAAATTGAATCTGACAAGGCTATATTTGTTTTTATTGACAATGTTCTACCTCCACTATCAGCATCAATGGCATATCTATATGAACATATGAAAAGCCAAGATGGGTTTCTATATATTTATTACAACGGCGAATCAACTTTCGGGAATAAAAATGTTAGGTTATGAGTAAAAATTGATAAAATCAGTATATTTTAAGCCTATACCAGAGAACATTTCAAACTGATATTTGACTATCAAATTTGAGGAATAAACAGATATAAGAGTAAAAACTTTTGCGAAATTAGAAATAACTACATATCCAGATATGGATAAAACAAAGCGTGTAAATATGTTAAAAGAACATTTGGCACTTTTAAAAGTAAATCACGAAGAGCAAGTTATGAAACTTGCTACTCTAAAAGAAGCACACGTATATTGTGTTATTTACAATGTATCAGCACAACAATACGGGCCTTTGCTTGAAAAGTTCATAAGAACTAAGTTTAACTACATCAAAAATAAAGCCGAAGATTGCACTGGTGATTGCTTTAAGGACGGGAAGAACTCCGAAGTGAAAGTATCACTTGGTGGGGCGAGGCATAAAAAATTCAATTTTGTTCAGATTAGACCATCACATGATTGCGATACTTATATACTTACAGCATATCATCTTTCTCATGAAAATATAGAATCTGAGGGTGAATTATATATCTTTAAAGTACCAAAAAAGGATATTAAAAATATCGTTATATCTTATGGTGGATATGCTCACGGAACTATCAAAGAACATGGAAAAATAACAGCAGATTCTTTGAATGATGAAAATAAAATAAAAGAGTTTGCACTTCGTCCAACAATAAATGATAACTGTTGGAAGGAACTAATGAAATTTAGAGTTTCTGAAACTTCTCTTTATTAATATTTTTCGCTATATATTCTAACAAGTTCACCCCTACCCATTGAGTTCTGTCTTGCTGTATCAAGACTTCTTGTATAATCAAGTGTTTCAAATCTTTCAATAAGAGTATTTTTATTTATTTTTGATTTAATCCAGTGCCAACTTTTAGGGCGTAATAATTCAAGACCTGTATCTACTATTTCACCACATTTCCCACCATATGCGCGCATCGCAAAGTCTGCTCCACAAGGGGGTGTTGGCTGATTTTTTGCATCTTTTGGACCAAAACATAAGAACTCCCAATCATCGTGTGTTGTAGGAAGTTTAATAATAGCGCGTTTTGTTTGTTTTTTTTCCCAAATTTGAAAACAACACTTAACCATCATAGGTGGTGTAAAAGAACATGGTTTCATTGGAATTTCTTCGTCGAATACAAGATGAAAATTTGCATTTATTTTATTATGAATACTTACACGACGAAATGTTCGCGGAATAATGAAAGCAATTACATCGGCCCATTCTGCCGCATGATTGAAAAACTTAATTGCCAGAGAACTTACTTTACCAAATGGAGGATTTCCAACAACTAGGATCTTACCAATATCACTTGGAGGATAGTATGTAAGAAAGTCCTGTTTTATAATATCTTTATGTTCTGGTGAAATATCTATCCCAACCTTCTTATCTACGGGGATTCTTGTAGAGAAACTACCATTGCCAGCACTTGGTTCTACAACCAGCCCCCATTCTGACCATTTATATAGTTCACCAATACTTATTAAACATTTTTCTGAAACTGTTGGTACTGTATAGAACTTATCAAGTCCTGTGTCGCGAACTGATTCTGTTGTTGTAGTCATTTATTGTAATATAATATATAGTAACATTAGTATAATCAATTTTTCTCGAAATTGCATTAATAGCAATAATTATATTTCGGGAATAAAAATGAACAGATAGAATTAAAAAATGATATAACAAGATAGTTCTAAAACTACCAACCAACCAACCAACGGAGACGGAAAAGAACAAATCCAAATACGCCAACACAGTTTATTCGGACCCTTCACAACAAAGCAATGTTTTCAGTTACCAGGAACAACGGAGAAAAGTATGATATCTTCAAAATCAAAAAAACCAAAAAAATAAACCGCAGAACCAATGCGAAAATTTATATCATCACCGAAGATGATAACACTTCTGAATCGGAAGAAGTCTATGATAACATCTACGACCCTTCCGATTATGACACGCTATCTGACCTCGACTAAGATATTAGCTCTTTATATCCGCCAACAAACTTGGCATCTTTGAATATCATTGGAAAATGTATATATTTTATCTTTGTATGTTTTTGTATTTTTTTATAAAACGCATCTCTATCTCTCAAACTTAATATATAGTCGTCACAATTAATAATTTTTTTATCAGTCTTAATCTCATTACAAGATAGTTTGCAGTATTTGCAATTTGATATAGAATATATGGTATAGCCTTTTTTGTAAGGAGGAATAAATCGCTTGCTCATACTTCTCTAAAAATAAAGCAATTTAATAAAATAATTATTTTTTAGTTTTGCTCCAATTACCCGCAGCTTTTTTGAAAGCTTGCTGGTGACTTAATTTAGGATCATCCTTTTTTACCTTTTTAATTTCTGTTTTCATAAACTTGTTATAATCAGATATTTTACGTTTTTTAGTTGTAGTAGCTTTCTTTCTTTTTTTCGCACCTCCGTCTTGATTATTACAATTACAATTACTACCGCCGGTAGCCATTATAATACTTTACTTTATACTTATAAGCAATATTTTTTTTTTAACATATAAGGCATTTCCCCATCCATTTGTTGTATATTCTGTTAATATTCTTTCAAAATTATATTGAGTTAAAAAAGTATCCATATCAGTTATGATAGGATTATTTTCATATAATTCCTTTGTATATATTTTAGTATAGATAATATCAATACTTTCTATATTTTTTATGCCACCACGCAAAGCATTTAATTCAGAACCCTGCACGCATATATTCCACATATTATATTTCATAGGATCTATATTATTCTTGGTATAAATAGTATCAAGTGTAATTGATTTAATTTTATTAGTATTTGTGTAATAAATATCAGGATATTCATCGCAATGCTTTTTGATATTATACAATGATGATGATTCGGAATTATTAGATATATTAAAATCAAACTCTATATTATCTTTATCTGACACTAAATACTTATAGACATTATCCCTTAATGGATTAGCATCAATCCACATTACATCATTTATATTAATGGATTTGTAAAAATCAGCTTCTTCGCATTGGTGAGCACCAATGCGAATAACACCTTTAATGTTAAAAAGTTTAATAGTATCAGCCCAATTATATATTATCATTCTTAGATATCAATAGGTTTTTATGCTTTTTACTGTTTATATGCCTATAAATATGAAAGTCTCTAAAACAAATATATGATATTCCACATTCGCATTCTACTGTATTTAACTTTTTTTTTAAGTTATAATTTTCCTTAGCCTTTTCTTTATATTTTATCTGTGAAGATAAAGTAATAATTCTACAATCATTACAATACAAATAGAATATTTTCTCTTTTTTATTTTTATAAGAATATTCATCAAAATTTTTAACCTTATGACATTTAGTACATTCCATTGGATAAATTATTACATTTTTTAAATAACCATATTATCAATTTTTAATCTTGGCAAATAGATATAAATATATAACCAATTATAAAAATAATGTTGAAGGAGTTTTTATTACTAACCTTATTTTACGGTCTTAAATTATTTAAAGTGCATAATAATATAGCAAGTTTGAAAAGATATAATATTTTAAACGAAAAGGTGTCTCTACTAAATTACAGTATAGCAAATATGTATAAATGTAGTAATAAAACTGATATTGTAATACTATCTAAGTAATATATTTATCATATAATAGAAAAGGATGGATTATGAGATTATCAAAGGGGTCAAGTATAAAAAATGTAAAGAACATCAAGAAAGACATCCAAAAACTCTTAGATGTAGAAATAAGTTAATTGCAAAGCCTGGATATGAAGTTATTAACCAAAAATATTACAAAAAATGTAAAGATAATCAAGAAAGACATCCGAAAACATTGCGCTGTAGAAATCTCAAAAATATATGTTATAATAATATGTTGGAATATGACGGTATAAATAGTTGTTACATTGATTCGTTATTAGTTTCCCTCTTCACATCAGATAATGATATAGTTTATGAAATGTTTTTTAAAAATAATTTTATTGATAAAAAAATGCAGGATAAATCTAGCCTAGTCAAAGAAGAATTATTGAATATTTATTCAAAAATAAAAAATAATACAGATAATAATTATAAATGTAGTAATTTGAGGAAATTATTACAAGATTTTAAAAAGAAATATAATAAAGTATATCCGAATAATACAATAGACCAGAATAATTGGCAAAGAGCACAATCAGAACCTGTACAAACTCTTGAATTTTTAAATATTATATTAAATTTCAATGATACTACTATTACCAAATTAAGTATGTGGGGGAGTAATAGTAGACCTACTAAAAAAATAGTAAAAACAACACCAATAACAACCCGAAAACAGAATAGCTCTATAATTTATAGAATATCTTGCGAAATTGGGAAAAAAATTTTAAATATTTCTGATAAATTACCAAATGCCTTAGATATTACTAAATTTGACCAAGATAATATGTGGAAACCAACAAGTAATACTAAATATAAATATAAAGTTGAAGAAGTAGAATTGATATCAGCCAAACTATTATTTGTCCACATTGATAGATTAACCTATGATATTAACACAAATACTATTGTAAAGCTAGAAACAAATATAAAACCAGTAAGAAAAATTACATTAAAAGATAATAGTGTGAAGCATTTACATTCTATTATTATGCATAGTGGTGGGATTGATGCGGGACATTATACAGCATTATTTAAGTGTAAAAAAAATGGGAATAAATGGTTTTTATACGATGATTTAAAAAGTGACATAAAATACGTGGGAACATTTACAGAAGTAATTAAAAATAAAAAATATATGGCAAGTTGTACCGATTTAATATATATATAAATATAAGTTAATATTATTGTTACAATGAAGGTTTTATTTTATGGTAGTCGCGGGTGGATTGGTAAACAATATGTAGAATATTTAAATAAAAATAATGTTGAATATGTTGAAGCCGATGAAAGAGCAGATAATGAAAAAGCAGTTGAAAAAGAAATTATTGATAAGAACCCAACACATATTATATCATTTATAGGTAGAACATATGGTGGTAATTTTAATACAATTGATTATTTAGAACAGCCGGGAAAATTAGTAGATAACGTTAGAGATAATCTGTATGCTCCAATGGTACTTTCTATATTGGCAAAAAAATATAATATTCATTTTACTTATTTGGGAACAGGTTGTATTTTTAGTAATGTAAATCCGGAAGAATCATATGTGGATGAGGATAAGTCCCCTGATTTTTTTGGTTCTTCTTATTCAATTGTTAAGGGATATACCGATAGATTACAACATATGTTTTCGGAAAATACATTAAATCTAAGAATTAGAATGCCAATTGTAAATTATAGTCACGATAGAAATTTTATAACAAAAATATTGAAATATGATAGAATTTGCTCAGTATCAAATTCCATGACTGTACTTGAAGATATGTATCCCATTATTTTAGATATGATGAATAATAAAACAACAGGAACGTTTAATATGGTTAATAAAGGCATCATTTCTCATAATGAAATCTTAGAAATGTATAAAAAACATATAGATAATGATTTTACATGGAAGAATTTTAGTATTGAAGAACAAAACTTAATACTATTATCCATGCGTTCCAATATCCAACTATCAAACGATAAATTATATAATCTGTATCCTAATATTCCTGATATTAAAACATCAGTAGAAAAATGTATCAAAACATATCATAGTAAATTATAAGTTATCAAATAAACTAATATAATTTTCAATAGTACTATCGTTTACAATTTCTTTATCAAAAGGAATATTTAAATATTCTATTTCTGATAAATGCTCTTCGTTTGAAATAATGGAAGGTCGTGTAACTTTAATAACTTGTATGTCAAGATGTTTTATTTTTTCATATTCGTGAATAAATCTAAGATCACTAATTACGTATGTTTTATCATCTTCTATTTTTGACAAAAGAATATTAGCAAAATAATCTCTTTTAATATTTGGAAGTAGTTCTTGAATTTTATTTTGTAAAACTTCTGTGCCTATAAATTGTAATGCTTTTCTGGGGCTTATTTTCCATCTTTCATCAATTGTATCTTTTTCGTCATTATCACCATCTATTAAACCAACTTGTGTATCGCTAAAATTAAATAGTAGTTTTACTATTTCTTTAAGAGGCTCGGCAAAAGATAATCTAGTATATCCATATTTATTGACAATATGATTAGCTAATACATCTTTTCCACAGCGCTTTGTCCCACAAATAGCAATAATTTTTTTCATAGTATATCAATATATATTGTGTTAATATCATTTTTTACAAAAATATAAAAATAGATACACATAATATTCATATAATACTTACATTTACTCGTCGTTTTCGGCCTCCACTACTTCCTGTGTCTTCTTCTTCACAATGGCTTTTCTACCAGCCTTCTTCTTAGGAGGGGCTTTTACCTCCTCTTCCTTCTCCTCTTCCTTCTCCTCTTCCTTCTCCTCTTTCTTCTCTTCTTCCTTCTCCTCTTCCTTCTCCTCTTCCTTCTCCTCTTCTTTGAACTTCTTGCTTTCCTGCCACTTCTTTGCGATTTCCGCAAAGATTTCTGTCTTATCCAGAGCAGGATTCTCAGCCTTAATCTCCACATACTTCTCCTTCACGAAGATGTTGTAAGCCGAGGGAGCACGCTTCTCCTTGGGATTGCCGTCCTTGTCGACACCCTTCTTGCGCTTAGGCTTTTCCGCCTTAGCTGCCTTAGCTGCCTTCTCAGCTGCCTTGGCCTCCTTATCCTTCTCCTTGTTGTCTTTCCAGAATTGCTTACAATATTCGTCAATATCCTTCTTGGTGTTGAGAATATCGGGCATGTTCGCGACGTAAACCTTGTAAAGAGCGTTGTTAGAAGTCATTGTTTGCTTTGGGTTGCTTTGGGTTGCTTTGGGTTGCTTTGGGTTGCTTTGGGTTGCTTGTATAGATACTTGTTTTGTATCTATTTGCGTTCCAGTGGTTGTTGGTGAAGATAAATTAGAAACCTCACATAGTCAATTTTTATTATTTCTGGAACATTTTTATTCTACATTATAAAAATTGATATTAAGCTTAGATTATGGACTTATACTAATAATGCAAATTTCAATATTTGAAAACGAAGATATATCACTATATATATGGAGATTTATATCATTTAATGACTACACAAAGTTTGCAAACGTATGTAAATGTTTTGCAAAATTATACAAAAACACATCATTTAATGATATGTTAAATTCTAAATATTATGAATTAAATAATATAATAAACTTTTGCAATTTTTCTATAAAACATATTGCAAAAGTGAGCAAATATCACAATAACCCTCAATTCATGCGTATATTATTGAAAGATTATGTTGAAAAGTACAATCTTGAAGACTATATTAAATCTAAAAAATTTATAATTATATATGATGTTTTAGAAATTATGATGCATGGGATAAATCGTAATTTTGGAAGAATTTTAAAAAAAATTAATAAATGTAAAAAAATGTATTCTGGTATAGAATTAAATGATAAAGCTTATATACAAATAATGCAGTTATTAATTAATATCGGGCGTGGTGATGTTCTTTGTGAAAATAGAAGAAATATATTAAAATCATATTGTAATAATACAGAGACTATTACCAAAATAGCATTGACATCATTGATATTTATAATGGTAGATGAAGTAAAAATAAGTGCTTCAAAAAAAAAATTAATAGAAATGAGAACAAACAAAGGTAATGAGTTTATCAAATATATAAAATATAGTAATTTAAAACGTGTATGTCCCAAGTATTTTCTTAGGAGAATAGAGAAAATATATAAATAATTTAATATGATGTTTAATAATTTTTTTTATTAGAATAATAAAAATTGATATTTAAGAATATATTAAATTAATAATATTAACAATTCCAATGTTTAATTCTGAAAATTGCTGGGACATTCTTGACACTTATTTTCAAAAAGGAGGATCCCCGGAATCATCAAATCCATTAGTAAAACATCAAATTGATAGTTATAATAAGTTTATTGATAACACTTTGGGGCAGATTATCGCAGGATTTAATCCAATTAAAATCAAAGTAGCGAATCCGAAAAATGACTTAGGTGCCGATAATACATATTGTATTTCTATCAATATTTTGCAACCAAGTGTTACAAAACCAAGCTATCAATTACCAGACGGAACACAAAACATTATGACACCTCATATTGCACGTATGAATAATATGTCTTATTCTAGTAGTGTTTATGTAAATGTTCATGTTATTACAGAAGTTACGAATAAAAATGGTATGACAGAAAAGTTTGATAAAACTGTAAATAACATTTATATTGGTAAAATTCCAATAATGGTCAAATCAAAGCTATGTGTTTCTAATCAGATTCCAGGCATTTGTGAAGAAAACAATAATGAATGCATATATGATTTCGGAGGCTATTTTATTATTAATGGAAATGAAAAAGTGCTTATTTCACAAGATAGAATTAATGAAAATAAAACACTTATATTCAAGCCTAATAATAATAGCGAGGGATTATATGCTGAAATTAGATCTATATGCGATTCATCATATTTACCTCCCAAAACAACGTGTCTTAATATGAGCGGAAAACTAAATCATATGGGGAGAATTATTAGAATTAATACATCATTTCTACGCTCGGAGGTTCCTATTTTCGTTATGTTTCGGGCCCTTGGCATTATCAATGATAAAGAAATCATCTATCATATCGTTTATGATATAGATCAAGAAAAAAATAAAAGAATTATTTCTGAATTAATGGCATGTTGCGAAGATTCATGTGATATTACGACACAGGAACAAGCTGAAAATGTTTTAATTAAGATTATGATTGGAGCAAATAGAAATAATGAACATCATGAGAATGTAGCGCTATTGAGAAATAACCTTAAAAATGATTTCTTGCCGCACGTTGGCAAAAGTTATAGGCGCAAGGCTCTATATGTTGGATATATTATTCGCAAAATGATTCGTATTTACCTAGGTTATGATAATTACGATAATCGCGATTCTTATATTAATAAAAGAGTTGATACGCCCGGAATTCTAATGTCTAATTTATTCAGGCAATGTTTCGGGAAGATGACAAAAGAGCTAAAAACCGCTATTGAAAAAGAATTAGGACTTTGGAGAGGTAATAGTAATACGCCAATTTCTAATATTATTTCTGATATTAGCATAACTAGATTCTTTAAACAATCATTGCTAGAATCGTGGATTAAATACTCGCTTTCTACGGGAAATTGGGGTATCAAAAGCATGGGAACATTTCAAAATATTAAACAGGGTGTTTCGCAGGTATTAAATAGAATGTCTTATGCTAGTACACTATCGCATTTGCGTAGAGTTAACACAGCAATGGAAAAGAATGGGAAATTAGTTCAACCGCGAAAATTAGATAATTCACAAATTGGTATGATTTGTCCCGCTGAAACACCAGAAGGTAGTTCTGTTGGTCTTGTTAAGAATATGGCTCTCAGTACTAATATTTCTATCACTATGAACAGCACACATATTAGAAAAATATTAATTGAATTAAATATTGTAGTTTATGATGATAGTTATGATTATGATGTATCAAAATCATCTATTGATTTCTTGAAGGAAATGGGAAATATGGATAACGTTTATGTTATGGTAAACGGTGATATCATAGGTTATCATGTTGATCCGGCTAAATTATACAATACGCTCAAACATTATAAAAGAAGTGGTATTATTCATCCAATGACATCAATTGTCTGGAATATTCAAAAATCAAACATTATTATTAGCACAGAAGCTGGACGAATGTACAGACCTCTATATATTGTTGATTATGATTCTAAAACTAATAAAAGTGTTCTTAGGATTGAAAGCATCCTCAAAAGAAAAAATATAGAATTCAATGAATACATTAAAGATAAGCGTTTTGATTATTTTATAGTACCAAATGAAATTGTCAAAGACCCTCATGACCCAAATAGCTATCTAGACGAAGAAGGTTTTATTGAATATATGGATTGTGATGAAATTAATAATGCAATGATTGCTACATTCCCTAGTGATTTAGATGAAGGTATTAAAGGAACAGCACTACCTCCTTGTTATACGCACTGTGAGATTCACCCTAGTTTAATTAATGGTATTCTAGGTGTTAATATTCCATTTAGTGATCATAATCAATCTCCGAGAAATTGTTATCAGTGCGCGATGGGTAAACAAGCATTGGGTATTTATACGAGCAATTTCAATAAAAGAATGGATACAATGGGTAATATTTTGAATTATCCTGAAAAATCTCTTGTATGTACTAAATTATCTAAATATACTATGGCGCATAAATTGCCATTTGGTGTAAATGCTATTGTTGCCATTATGACACATACTGGTTTTAATCAAGAAGATAGTATTATGATAAACCAATCGGCGTTAGATAGGGGATTATTTACAAGTACTTATTATAAAACAGTAAGAGATGTTTGTAATAAAAACCATAGTACGGGAGAAGAAGAAATCTTTACAAATCCTGAAAATAAGTCTGTTCAAAAACCATATTCGTATAGTAAATTAAATAGCGATGGTTTTGTTCCTAAAAATACTAGTGTTACCGGGACTGATGTATTAGTAGGAAAGGTAATGCCAAAAAAAATAAATGGCGAAATCAGTTATCATGATAATAGTTTAGTTATGAAGGCTAATGACGACGGATATGTTGATATGAATTATAGTGGAATTAATAGCGATGGATATAAGTTTTGTAAAGTTAGAATGCGTAAAAATAGAAAGCCCGAAATCGGAGATAAATGCGCTAGTTGTAGTGCACAAAAGGGTACAATTGGCATGACTTATAAGCATCAGGATATGCCATATACAAAAGATGGTATTGTCCCTGACATTATTATGAATCCTCATGCTATTCCTTCGCGTATGACTATTGCGCAATTGATGGAATGTATTATGGGTAAAGCTGGATGTCACATTGGTGCTTTCGGGGATTCAACTCCATATAATGATTGTTCCGTTGAAGATATTGCAAAAGTTTTGGAAGAATCTGGCATGGAACGTTATGGGAATGAAATTATGTACAATGGTAGAACAGGAGAACAAATTAGAACTGAGATATTTATTGGCCCTACATATTATCAGAGATTGAAACACATGGTTACTGACAAGGTTCATTCTCGTGGTTCTAATGGCCCTATCGTTATGCTTACGCGTCAACCCAGCGAAGGCCGTGCGCGTTCTGGTGGATTGCGATTAGGTGAAATGGAACGCGATTGCTTTATTGCACATGGTACAGCAAACTTCTTAGCAGAAAGAATGCTACATGTATCCGATAATTACAGAATATTTGTTTGCAAGTATTGTGGAATGCATGCAAATGTAAATACTGATAAAAATATTTACAGTTGTAAAAATTGTAAAAATAATACAGATATTGCACAAGTGCGTATGCCGTATGCGTTTAAGTTACTAAATCAAGAACTGTATACTATGAATATTATGATGAGATATATTTGTAATTAATCATTTAATAGTTTATTTATTCTGTTTATTTTATTTTTTATAAGTATTTAAAAGCAATTTAAGTATTTAAAAGCAATTTAAGTATATCATATGTAATATGGAAGCTTTTAAGAATCTTACTTATGATAACACTCCGACATTTACTTTAAAGGGTAAAAATTATGATTGTAAAGTTCTTGATATTTATGATGGTGATACTATAACTGTTGCTTATTATCTAGAAGGTTTTGGTTATGTAAAATCTAATATTAGACTTATGGGTATTGATACACCGGAAATGAAAGGAGAGCAACGCGGTATGGGAATTAAAGCAAGGAATCATCTAATAAAATTACTTACAAATGTAAATATTGATAAAGAATATGCGCGTAAAGAAATTAGAGAACTAATTAATAATTCTAATGAAAACATTATTAATGTTAGATTTTTAGATTTTGATAAATATGGCAGACCTTTGGCAACATTATATAAAAACGGAAATAATATAAATGATTTATTGGTTAAAAACGGATATGCCAAGCATTATGATGGTGGGAAAAAAGAACAATGGTAGGTATTTAAAGATATTTATATATAAAAATTGAAAAATAATTATATTAATATAGCATATATGAATAAATATTTTGATACATTGCCTGATGATATAATTGAAAAAATCTATTCAAAAATATATTATCCGCAAAAATCTGATTTATTATCTGAAATCAAGTTGGTTTATTTTATTACAACAGAATTAGTACAAAAATACGGATTATATAACGTTTGTTGTTGTGCGATAACACATGATGAATATTATATGAATATTGAAGCTATATCTTTACAGTATATTGAAGATACTCGTGGCAAAATAAATAATTTATCATATTTACAAACAAAAAATCTACTAAATCGCATAATTGGTAAAATGTCTCTTGAAAAAAAATACTCATTTATATTTTATATAACAGATAGGACAATAAAGCAAGCTATTTGCGATACAAAAAAATATATTAAGTATATTATAAATAATATTATTAATAATAATTTAGATAGGTAATTTATTAAATTTATATATATCAAAATGTTCTTGTATCATATGTATTATATAAAACAGTATATGAAAATAAATCAAGAAAGGCCAATTATTGTAAAATAGCAAATTATTATTCATAGAATATAAAGCGATACATTGAGATAGTATCATTGGATGAGGAATATATCCATAAGGAAATTTAGAAACATAATTTTTATTTTTATTAACGTATCCTAATTCAATACCAAAATAACATCCATCTATACCAAGCAAATATGCCGAATATCCTGATAAAATATTACTTGATATGATTATAATAATACTTAATAAATTATTATAAAAACATGAAAAAGACGTAAATGTTGATATATATAATGAATACAATTGTGCTAGCGATAAAAATTTATAAAATATAACATCTCTTTTAAATTTATTATAATCAATACTACTGCGATAATAATAAACATATATATATTGAATGTAATGTATAAAAGATGTGCTTATTAAAAATATTTTATAGTCAGTGAAATAGCTTATAATAAATAAGCTTGCAATATAATAAATATTACTGTAATTCTTTTTTATTATTTTGTATTCTCGGAAATCCCACGGATATACAATATGTCCTTTTGATATTAAATAATCTGTTGTATAAACGAATATCATTGGTAAGATACCTGATAATTTATATAAAAAAATGTTATAATAAAATGTTTCATATTTTATAGAACTTGTTATTATAAGTGGTAATAAGTAATAAGTATGTTCTGTAAAATGTTTTATAAGGTTTTGTGAATTTTGTGAAATATAGCTACTTTGATATGTTGATTCATTTGTCATATAATGCGATAAGTCTTGTGCTAAATATCCTAAAATAAAAAATAAAATATTATACAATAGCTTCATTTTAATTTTATTAGAAATAACAACAATAATTGAAATAGAATAAGAAGTAAGATAAAGTGAATTAAATGGTATATCATTATATACAAGAGAAATACAGTAGACCAAACTTAATATTTTAGTAAATGACGTGTTATTAAATGTATAAAAATATTTATATTATTATTATGATATAAATTAAAGGTGTTTGATAAATTGTTATAGTACTTAATATTTGCAATTGTCATTTTTGTTTAATTATATAAAAAATATTTGTTTATATAATTAAATAATGTATACTAACTTGCATTATATGTTTGGTGGAAATAATAGCTATGTAGATTATTACTTTGGTAATAATTATGTTTTACAACAAGAAAATGAATTATTGAAAAAAGAATTAAAAAAAGAGAAAGAAAAGAATCAAGATTTAAAAGCCACAAATAAGATAATTCAGGATTATATTATAAATCTAGAAAATAAAAATGAATCCTTACACTATGATTTAGATGAATTGAAATTCAAATACAATATGTTAAAGGAAAATAAAGATATTATTGAAGATTTTGAAAAGATATAAGAATTTAAATCATTATATTAAATAAATGTACAAAGACCTAATGAATTATTATAACTTTCGCATGTCATCTCTTTTGTATATTCTAGATAATACAAAGCAGCTAGAAAAATATAAGTGTAAAAAAGAAGATGTGCTAAAATTCGGGGGTACTCATTATTGCATTGATGATAGTGTAAATACTATTGATACATGGGCGGTACCACATAATGAAAACGGCATTTCGCCGAATATTCCTATTTATTCTGGGGATGTTCCTTATGGTGTAAATAAAAAACGTTATGAAGTTAGAGGGTTTTAATATATTATTTAAGAATATAACTATATAATACAAATATATGACTGATTTTATTAAAGAATATCATTCTTTGAAGGAAAAAAAGGATAATATTTTTTTTATGAATAAAGCAATTGAGAACGCAAACAATAGCGATGGTGGTCCATTTGGAGCTGTAATAATTAAAGATAAAAATATTGTTTCAGAAGGCAATAATAAGGTAACCGTGAATAATGATCCATCGGCACATGCTGAAATTGTAGCTATTAGAAACGCATGTAAACAATTAAAAACATTTAATTTAGAAGGCTGTTCTATTTATACAAGCTGTGAACCATGTCCTATGTGTTTGGCAGCATGTTATTGGGCTCGGTTAGATAAGATATATTATAGTAATACTAGGGTTGATGCAGCAAATATTGGTTTTAGTGATGATTTTATTTATAAAGAATTAGAAAAGTCTAATGATGCCAAATGTCTGCCAATAATAAAAGTAGATAATAAAGAGGCGATTAAGACTTTTGAGAGATGGGCTGCAAATACAAATAAGGTTGAATACTAAATGTTTCCGGGATAAGGTTCCGATGAAACACACTGGCTTTGTAACTTGTATTCCAAATGCTGTTATGCCAAGATGTATATATGAAACACATATTGACTTTGACACACTTAACGCCTTGATAAATGATGTGTAAAAAAATTAATAAAAAATGATTTAATATATTTATTTTTTTACATTATAATATGGCTACATCGAGCTATATGGATTATTTCAACGCTATGCCTGATGATATCAAAGATATGGTATACAGTAAGATTACATATCCTCAAAAAGAGGAACTATTGCAAGAAATCAAAAATCACAAGATATATACTGTTGTACTAAAAAAATTAGGGTATGAAAAATTAAAACCTACATTAGATAATGTCACTGATGTGCTTTTAAATACACCACCGATATACTCTATATATATTATGAATATTATTGGACAAATGCGTATAAAAGCGGTAGATGCGTTAGATATAGAATAAATATAAAAAATATATACATAAATAACACATAACTACTACTATCTATTTTTTACTCATTCTAAGCTTCGGTGGTCTCGGGCTTTTTCTGCTTGCGACCACGCTTCTTCTTGGGAGCTTCTTCGTCAGAAGGCTCTTCCGGAATCTCCTCAATTTCAGGAGTAGTAGGGTCAGTTTTTTTGTTGTTGTTGGCTTCCTCAGCTTTGACAGCCTTCAATTCCTGCCAAATCCTGGCAATTTCTGCGAAAATCTCAGTCTTGTTCATCTCGGGATTGGCTTCCTTGATCTCGGCATACTTCTCCTTCACGAAGATGTTGTATGCCGAGGGAGGGCGCTTTTCCTTGGGATTGCCATCCTTGTCAAAGCCCTTCTTGCGCTTGGGCTTTTCAGCCTTAGCAGCCTTAGCTGCCTTCTCAGCTGCCTTGGCCTCCTTATCCTTCTCCTTGTATTCCTTCCAGAACTGCTTGCAATACTCGTCAACATCCTTCTTGGTGTTGAGAGCCTCAGGCATGTTCTCGATGTGGACCTTAAAGAGAGCGGCAGCAGCGACAGTGGTCATTGTTGAGATAGGTTGGTTGGTTGTTTTCTTCACTTCTTTGCGTATCTGGGTTGTTGGACAAACAGAAAACTAAAACAGCCATAGTCATTTTTTGTATTTTTCGGGACATTTTTATTCCAGAACACACAAGGTAGGTGCCGGCATGGGGCTAGAACTAATTTGTTCTGATTTTTGCAAAAATTGATCTATTTACAAGGATTATAAAGATTGTCCACGTATGACCACTACTATGTTGCAGTTGTTTGAACAGATGCCCTCTGATGTTCAGAAAAAGATTTGCGAGAAGATCGTCTATCCGCAACCCAAGGAGCTGCTCGACGAGCTCACACAAGTCTTGGTTGATCGGGAGCTGATGCGGGTGTTTCACAAAGGAGAATGCCGCAAGTTGAAGCCAACAAGAGATGATATTCTCAAAGAGATGTTGAAGGTACCTGGTTTCATGGAGAAGTTCATGGAGAATAACGAGAAAAAAAAAGAAAGTGATGCTCGCGCTATCAATGCTCAACGGGAACACAAGAGGTACTTGCGAGAGAAATTTGTGTAATAAAAACATCAAAAAAAATAGAGAAACCTCATTTTTCTCATGATAGTAATTTTTCTATTTATAATAAAAATTGATTTTTGTTGTTATTTTACTGGAATAACATGTCGTTTGCTTACGAGTGTGAAAAATATCTCTGTGATACCGATAACATCAAAGAAACAATTGAAAAACATGGTGTAGCTATCGCTCCGCTGCTAGATAGTAGCGAGTGTGATGAAATGATAAATAATAAATGGGAATTGCTAGAACATTTGACAAAAAAATTTGCTGTACCAATTGACAGAAATAATAAAAGCACATATAAGCAAATACATGAATTATTTCCAAATCATAAGATGTTACTACAACATTGGAAAGTAGGGCATTCTAAACTAGCTTGGAATGTGCGACAAAATCCAAAAGTTATAGAAGCATTTAAAAAAATATGGGAAACCGATGATTTAATTACGAGTTTTGATGGTGCTAGTATTTATATATTAGATAAACCTACGCGTGAATCAAAATCGTGGTTTCACGTTGATCAAAGCTATACTCGCAATGGTTTTGAATGTATTCAAGGTTGGGTAAATGCTTATGATACGAATGAAGGCGATGCGACATTAGTTATATTAGAAAATAGTAATAAATATCATGGTGATTTTCAAAAAGAATTTAACATTACAGATAAAAAAGATTGGTTTAAATTGCAGAGTAAAGAACAGTATGATTTCTATATTAACAAGGGTTGTCGCGAAGTAGCTATAAAATGCCCAAGAGGATATGGTGTATTCTGGGATAGTAGAACATTACATTATGGAAATCCTGTGCAAAAAACAGCGAGTGACAATTATAATTATCGTTGTGTAGTATATATTTGTATGACACCTAGGTCTCTTGCAAAAGAAAAAGATTTAGATAAAAGGAAAAATGCATTTTATGAACTTAGAATGACTTCTCATTGGCCTCATAAACCAAAATTATTTCCAAAAAATCCACAAACATACGGAAAGAAAATATTAGAAATAGCAGATATTGATGTAGACACAGTTAAAGAATATATCACAGAAAATGGTTACAAATTAATTTAAATATAATTATTTAGTATAAGATGAGTAAAAATAATGATATAGATAAAAACAATATATTATATTACATACCTGTTATTTCGTATCAATTATTATTTGCAACTGTAATTATAATTATGTTATTTAATTTTTTATATGTATACGGTACTAAATTTAAAAAAGTTATAACGGTTGATGAGAAACATACGTACGGATCCAGTAATTCAAAAGGTAGTCAAAGTATTAGCGATACAGATAATACTGTATATATTCTAAAAGATTCATTGTATGTTTGGCATTGGACAAGTGTAGAAGTATTTAATAAATTAGACATAGGTAATACATATAATATAGAAGGACATGGTATTAGAGTACCGTTTTTAAGATGGTTTCCAAATATAACAAAAGCCACTATTATAAAATAAATTTTTTATTTTGTCCAAGGATTATCATTTTTCCATGGTTTTGTATTAATCCATAGCTTTTCATTATGACACCAATCATTAATTTTATTTTTCCAAGGATTTCTATTTTTCTAAGGCATCCATACGTGTGGGTCATAATATATTTTTTTGATACGTTTAGTATAAAAACCAAGTGTTAACACAGATGTTAATATTATTCCATTTGTAAATGCAATTACAGGATAATTATAATTTTTTTTTGTCATTTAATATATATATATGATACGATAAATAACTTGCATAAGATAACCAAGCTATATAAGGAATTAATGCTAAAATCACCCAGATATATGTATATGGATAATAATTTATTTGCATTACAAACTGAATCAAAGTCAATATTGCAAAAACCAAACTTAATATTATAATAATAAATCCATTAAATAATCCATTTTCGCTGAAAAAAGCTGGTATATATGAAAAATTAAATATTAATGCTAATACTGGTATTATCCAATATTTGGTATTTTTAAAAAAACGTCTTTTACCACATTTGGATATGCCAAATGGAGTACAATCACTGTCATATAAGGCATAGCTATATATCAATCCAATCATTAGATATAAAATTGGCCACACTATACCAAATAAATAACTTGGTGGATAAAAATCTGGTTTAATTAAATTCTTATATTTATCTTCTTGCCATTTTTTACCATATATTGCACCAATTGACATACCAATTATCAAAGGTAAAAATACAATAGTATAATATATTATATTAACTATTATGTCAGTATTTTTGTAACTTTTATTTCTATAACAATAAATATCACTAATACAATCCATTTTCTTTGTTCTAATATAAAGATGGAATTATAAAAATATAAACACATATACTTTTTTAATTTACTCTACCGATTCAATATTCTCGGGACCATTTGTGTCTGATGATGGGATTCCATCGTTTTGTATGGCATCAAGAATCTTGAATTGGCACAATATGCACTCATCGATCTTCATTTCTTGCCACCTCATGGCAATTTCAGAGAAGATTTCCTTATTATCCAAGTTAGGATTTTCGGCCTTAACCTCTGCGTACTTCTCCTTCACAAAGATGTTATAAGGTGAAGGATCGCGCTTATTTTTGGGATTGCCAATCTTGTTGATACCCTTCTTTCTTACCGGCATCCTCACACTCAATGCCTTCTCGGTATTCTTTGCCTTGGCTTTCTCCTTATACTCCTTCTTGAAATTCTTGTAGTACTCGTTAATATCCTTAAAGGTATTGAACTCATCGGGCATGTTCTCGATGTAAACCTTGAAGGCAGTGTTGATAGTGGTCATTGTTTGATTTGGGTTGCTTTGGGTTGCTTTGGGTTGCTTTGGTAGATACTTGTTTTGTATCTATTGGTGTATCTGGTTGTTTGTGTAAACAGAAAAATAAAACAGACATAATCATTTTTTATTTTTTTTAGAACAATTCTGTACAAATTAATTCAAGATAAAAATATAAATATAAATAGATATTTAAAGTAGAATTATTGGTTATTATTAAAATCCTTCCAATCTTTGTTTACAGTGCGACGATTCTTATGAGCATAGCGGCTATCTTTCTTCTTAGCTAGGAAGTTCTTATTGGTCTTAATATTGTCCCCATTATTTTTGTCCTTGAAACTCCTTGGGATCTTGACGATATCACTGATATCATCATATTTTCCCACGAAGCTATTGAACATACGAGAGTTGATTTTGTAAGTGCTTGGCATTATCTATTTGGTTGATGTAATTATATATATTACATCCTATCAATTTTTATTTTTGCACGATTAAATTTTCATAAATTATTAATGTATCTTTTATATCGGTTTTACACATTGGACAACAAAACCTTTTATTATTTATTTTAATTTTAAGCAAACAATTATCATAACAAGAGCGATGCCCACAGGGTATGAGTGCCTTAACGATAGAATTATCAAATTTATCAAAACATATAATACATTCTAATTCAATACTTTTATCAACTTCCTTCTTAGCACTTTCTTCAATTTTATTTCGTTTAAATTTTCCTAATAGAAGTTTAAAGCATCTAAACATACTTTATATTTCAAATATAAAAATAAATATTGATCATTTTTTATATAACACGTATTATATATAGTCCTTTGCTTTTTCTCCAATAATATCTGGGTCTATTTTAAATAATAGATCTTTGATAAAACCAATAAATATCTTACTTTGTTCATCTTTTTCATAAGACATCACGAGTGTGCATACTCCTTCGTGTTCTCCATCAATTTCATCAATCATATTAATTGTATATTTAATATACCATTCTTTGAGAAGAATGTAATGAATATTTGCCAAGTCATTATACTTGGCTTTTTTAAATTTATTTAAATAATCTTTTATTTTACCATAATGTTCTATCTCCTTAATAAGAGCAATGGGAGGTATGCAAATATATTTTGCACATTCACGAAGAATATCATCAGGTAACGCGTCAATCATCTGGGAACGGTTCATCATAATTGATGTCATTGTGGAACTACAATATTTAATTAATATAAATCAATTTTCTAGCAAAATGGGACAAAAATAGTAGTTAATAATAGAACTATGAGTATACTAACTAACTTTTATAGTTCAAGAAAAATGCATACAAAAAGAAAAGGAGGTGCTGGAGATAACGAATGTGATATATGTTTTGAATCTAAAACAACATTTGATAAACTTAATTGTAAAAAATGCTCAGATAAAGGTAGTAAAATTTGTAAAGGATGTGTTGGTATTATAAAAATTAAGAAAAAGAACTGTCCTATGTGTCGTGGAGAAATACAACATAGTTTTACAAGTTTACGGGACAAAATATCCGCGAGAAAAATGGTGGAAAAAATAGAAAAAGCAGCAGTATCTCTACGAAGAACACCGACATCAAGAAGAGATTCGCCGAATACCGAGAGAGCTAATAGAACACGAAGAACAATGGTAGATAACCCAGTATTGTCAGCAAGAACAGCTACAAGTGCTTCTTCAAGAACAGCAATTTCAAGAAATAGAATATGATTAATTACTTTTCAAGGAAGCACTACTCAAAATCTATAAAATATTTTTTTTTTAAATTCTTTAAAATTAAAACCATTTAATATTCCTCCAAGAACAACTCGCCCTTGTCCAAAATATAAATCCTTCATATATTATATAAAAATAAAATTAATATCCGCCTCTTAAACGTAAAACCAAATGTAGAGTGGATTCTTTTTGAATATTGTAATCTGCCAATGTTCTACCGTCTTCAAGTTGTTTTCCAGCAAAAATTAAACGTTGTTGATCAGGAGGAATACCTTCTTTATCTTGAATTTTACTTTTAATCATATCAATGGTGTCGGAAGATTCTACTTCTAGTGTAATTGTTTTACCGGTTAGTGTCTTAACAAAAATTTGCATATCTCTTATTTATATATAATGATATATTTTTATATATATTATAATGGATGAAATTAATAAGTTAGTTGATAATATGCTCATAACGCGACCATGTAATATATGTAATTTACCAAATAATAATAAAAATAAAAACATATGTATTAGTTGTATTAAAATATTAACCCCGCATTTTGCAAATTGTAATTGTATATATTGTAAATAATATTATATTAATAATTTTTTATTTGATATTTCATTTGGATTCCAAGAAATATATACGATATTATTATTAGGGGCTGGTAGTATTTGAACAAATAATCCATTTTTTCTCAATGCATCCACGACATACTCAATACAGTCCTTTATTTTATAAAGAGGTTTGCCATATATATAATATGGTATTTCATAAAATATATTCATTCCACCAATTGTAGCAGTATTTTTTATTTTTATATGACATGTTTCAATGATTTTATCAAAAGTAATATATTTAGCGCTATTTTTTTTTTCTTTTAAAGAATATAATTCAGATAAAGAAATTCTAGGAGGCATTTTAATAAATATATATAATTTATTTAAATCTTTTTAACTTTAAATCACACAACGAGGTCTATAAATTTAAAGTAACGCATATTACAATAATACACATTACATTATGCTTTTAGATTTTAGATTTAATGTTTGAAGATAATTCTTTGATTCTACTATCTTCAAGTTCATAGTATGGCACCATTTTATTATGGTCCACCTCTGCGTTTATTTCTTGAACGGCCCTATGTTTCTTTAAGCCTTTATTGAATATACCGCTTATAATTTCATCATTTATAGCATAATTAAAATATTTAATATCACCTATTTTGAGTACATTTTCTTCTTCTAATTTCCTAGTATCAAAAAATTGGCTTGCAACCGCAGAATTATTACTATCCGCAGATATAACATCTGTTAGATGAGGATTTATATATAATGGCGATTTATTGTCTCTTTGTGTAGCAGCACGCCTGACATCACTTTCACCAAGTTCATTATAGGTAGTTTCAACTTTATCATCAAATACTAACATGCCATTTAAATATATTTTACACATAGAGAGATTCGATGATAGAATGTTTGTGTTATCAGCTATTTCTTTAATAATAACAGAAACCATAAACCATTTACTATCAAATGGTATATCCCATATACCTAATAAATTTTGATTTTTTTCTTCCCAGTTAGAATTTGTATTAAGTAAACTACATTTTCCATTCTCATAATTAGTTCCGTATTGATAAGAATCTGGCGTTAAGATATTATTATAATCAAAAGCTAATTTGGACCCATTGTGATTAATACGTATTAAAGGATTTTTTGTTAATATTGTTGGTATAATAGTTTCGTCAACAGTTCTTGCTGAACAATTATAATTATTAACATTATAATAAAAATGTTTTTCACCTTTTAGTAATAAGGCTATATCTTTTTTGTCTTTATTATATTTATCTAATTTTTGTTTATCGGCATATAACCAAAAGTTATAAGAATATTCTGCTCCACCGGCTTGATTCACAGACGGTTTAATTGGTAAATAGTTATTATGTAACTTGCTAGAAGTATTATATTTCCATTCTTTATTTGCATTAAAATCAAAAACGCCTTTTATAATGTCTACTTCTTTTTTAATATCATTTTCGCCATTAAACATATTATGTAATTCAATTAAATATATATTATAAGCGACATATCCCATTAATAATAATATAATTAATGAAATTATAATTTGTTGTACGGGGCTACTTTCCATTATTAGTTACTATCTATTTAAAATATGGAAATAAAAAATATAAAATGTTCATTTAACCTTCTCGCAATTCTACATTCGCTGCTTTTAATTTATACACGGGGTTTCTCAATCCATAAGCACCAATACCAAGAGATGCCAATATACCATTTATAGGCCCGTTGTGGTATTCTTTATACATATCATTTTTATTTAAGTCGTAATTAAAAATGGTAAACTTACTTAATAAGCCTGAAAATCCAAATGGGGCTGAATCTCCGGATTCTGGTCCACCTCCGCCTACTATTAAAGATCCTTCGCAGTTAAGATTTAATTTATCTAATCTTAAATTGCCTTCTAATCCCGAATTTCTATCTAATGTTTCATAAAAGTTACCGTCTATATATGTTGTTATTGAGCCGCCACCTATATCATTTATTACGAAACCTACATGTACCCATCTTTGTATTGGTACATAATCAATAGTAAAACCCGTTGTATAGGTAGAACCATCTTTTAATGTACAACTTCTGAAATCCTTAGTACTACTCGAACCGTAATTTAAACTTTTCAATGAACTACTACATGATGTCTCAATATCTGATTTTAGAGCAAATCTTATATGTAAACTATTTTTATCTTTGTCTAACATAATATAAGGACTAGCATTAAGTGGTCTTATATTATCATTTTCTTCATTACTGATATGCGCCACATGTCTGTATTGTCCAGAATTGCTATTTATATTAAATATATATATCCAGAAACAATATGATCTCTTATTACCATTACCATTTTCTAATTTTTGGGTGAATGGTATTTCCGTTAATTCATTACAAAATAATGGTACATCCGAACCGGGAATCAATATTTTTTGCTGATTTAAAACTGTATCAGTTATAATATTATAAATAATATAGCCTACAATCGATGCAATAACAAGTAGAACAATCGCCAAAAAAAGTACACTTGTATTATCACTTAGGGTTTCCACAATAGCATCTTTTGTTTCTTGAACGGATATATTACTTACAGCATTAGTTACAGAAGTTGCTGCTGAACTAACAGCTGCGCCCGTATCCTTAACCAATTTATTTTCAGTTACTACATCTTTCGCGCTTGAAAATGCCGATGAAACGCTATCTCCAACATTATCTAAAACTGCTTTGTCATTTGTATTTTGCGGCTGTACGTCTCCCATATTTTTATTTTAATTATCTAATTAAAGGAAATAAATTTTCTGTTACATAAGTTTATATGATAATTTGATATTTGATAGTGCGGAAAATTACTAGAATTATATGTGGCTTTAATATTTTTTTTTTGTAACGATAAATAGCTTAGTATCTTTGTAAAACTACCCATGTGAGATATCCCCCCTTTTTTATATTCAAATAATGATAAATAATAAACATATGAAGTAAATATGTTAATGCACGCATCAATATTATTTTTAAACATATAATAATCATAATAACACATCATCTCCATGAAATTCTTATAATATTCGTTCTTTTTCTTATAAGTTCCTTTTCTATTTGCTAAATCTTTTATTAAGTTTTCGTGAAATTTTAGTGGTATCATCCACGAATCCTTGCTAACAATTTTTTCTATTTTGTCTCTATTAAAATTATTACCATACAAAAAACTTATATCTGTATAATCTTCTACGATTAATTGATGTAAAACTTCTTTCGGATTTTCAATATCTTTGAATAACTTTTCTAAATTAGAATTTGAAGCACTATATAATTCGCCTATATTTTTAATATTTTTTTTTGTCAATAATGCTTTAATATCATTATAGCTTGGGTTATCCAGACTATATATTTTACACGCCTTTTTAATTTCACCGATTTTCTTTATAATATCATTGTTAGCAATACAAATTATAGGGATATTCTTGAGTTTATTTTCATTCAATATCTTTAATAAACACACATTTATCGTTTTATCAGCGATAAATATACAATCGAAATTATCAATTATTATAACCTTATTTCTAATATTATTTGTTAGAAATTGCTTTAAGGAAGAACTTGTAGTTTTCTGTATTATATCCTTCATTTGTAACGATGTGTAGCAATTATTATTATCTATTGTTGTTATATCATAATTTAAATAATTGCAAATAGCATTAATTGTAAATGTTTTACCTATACAAGTTGTTCCCGACACTATTACGCAGCTTTCGACAGATATCCTTTTATCATAATTAAAATTTTGTAACCATAATAATATTTCTTTATATGTTTTATGATTACCACAAAAACCGTCTATTAAATTGTTCATATATATATTAGCTCTATCATTAATACTGTTAAATATAAAATAAGTGCAAGCAATGGTAAAAGTAACATGACAGGTATTATAGTAGTTTCATTATCTATTTTATAACCAAAATGTTTCATATTACCATCGCCATCGAACATAATATACGGTTGTGTTATAAATATTATAGCAACTATTATTAAATATATCACAAGTGTTATAATTCTTCTAGAAAACATTCTTTATCTATTATTTTAATAAGGAAAGAAAAAAATGAATTTGAATATATTATTATTCCTAGTTATTATTTTAATAGTAATATTGCTAAATATCCAATGCAATAAAGAGTATTTTAACACCGGAAATGCTTTGATAAGTGACAATCAACTAAACGTGGCAACTTCCTTATTAGTTTCAACTAATAGTATGGCTGATTTAATTGATAATATTAAATTAACTAACAAAATTAACGGCGATATTATTGGCATTGATAAACAATTAACCGTAATTATAGACCCATATATAAATTACTATGTTTTAAATAATAAAGTTGAATCTGAAAAATATAAACCAGGTATATTCGTATGTTTAAGCACTATTAGATTAGGTATATCTAAATGTATATGGGATATGCGAAAAAAAGCATTGGCATATGTTTCTATGACCGATTATCTATTTATTCAAGCTTTTCTCAAAGCATATAGACAAGATATATCTAAAATAACGTTAATTAAACTTAGTACTGATGATTTAAAAAGCGGTTCTGTAAAGTTTGATTATTTATTTACTTATGTCGTAATTGATAGTAATTATATGAGTTTTCTAAAAGAACAAAAATATTTTATAAATGGTTTTGACGATGTTGATATACATAGGATTAAACCATTTTATCCTTTTATCAATGAATATTATGGGAATATCAGAGAACTCTTTAATAAAAATCCAAATGACCGCAAATACGACGTATATTTAAGTAATAAAAAAACTTTGATACCAGCCATGTCATTGGATATTGTAAAATCTGTTGAAAATTTCATTACACGACTTAAAATGCCCGATGATTATCTAGAAGCCGTCGATAAGAATTATGATAAAGCCAATAATGTTGGTAATTATGGCTGTTATGGAAATGATAAAATAACAAATAAATTTGAATGCGACTCTTTGTATAAATATGACGGTAGTAATAAAGATTATTATAGCAAATGGGATAAAAAATGTTCTCAAAATGAAGAATGTCCTTATTATAAAGCTAATAAAAATTATCCAAATGATAGGGGAGGTTGTAATGATGGTTTTTGTGAACTACCGGTGGGTGTTAAACGCGTAGGTTTCAAGAAATATATTGATACTGATGTAAATAGACCTCTTTGTTATAATTGTAGCGATACAACAAGTTATGATTGTTGTGCAAATATTGAAGATAATAATGGTAATACCGATTATGTTTTTGAAAATGATTTTAGCGATAGAAATAAAAATGAATTAAACACAATAATTTCCTTATTAAATTATAGAGAGTCATATAATAATTATGAATAATAATTACATAACATATTCATTTAATTTGATATCAATTATAATAGTAATTATAATGTATTTTATTGTAATTCAAAAATATATAAATAGTAATAAAACTGTTGAAAATTTTAATATGAACGAATCCACCATTCGGTATAATAATTTGTTTAAATATAAGCCTTCTAATGCTAGAATTATGTATAATAATACTGGTGAATTACCATGGAATAGACATATTATTAATTCAAGTATTCCTTATGATATTGATATTAAACCCGAGGCACAAAATGTTTATTATTACGAGTTTGATAACAAAACATATGCGGAAAAATTGAAGAAATTATTTAAAAATAATTGCGAAGAGATAATAATAGCGGTTGAAGGAAATGAATGGACTAACTGGATTAATCCGAAAACATTAGATGACGAAATTATCAAAAGTAAACTAGTATTCCATTACAATAAAATACTAGAAATTATAACAACTTCATTAAATGAGGATGGTATAATGGATTTGCCCGGATATGATGAAAAAAGGGAAATTCAAGTTGTACATGATATTATGTTAAGATATAGAACCAATATCAAAAAAAGCAATTATTTAATGTTTGATATTGATATGATATTATATCGTTCGGGAAAGTTTCAAGGAAAACATGTTAAAGTAGTAGCAGTATCAAATGGATTTACTGTTAATATAATTATGGTAAAGGTAATCGGTGTTATAGCAGAAGATAAAATTGTATTACACCCGTATCGTGCATATGATATAATGAATAAAAATAATTTCAACCAATATGTACCTATGAAGTATGGTACAGTTGATAGTGATGTTAAAACAAGCCAAGAAAATACTTTTGAAGTCAATGATGATTATATGAATAGTGAAATAGAAAATTTATTATACAAAAAATTATTAGAAGAGAATATACCAGAAGATATAGATAAAAGTAATAATAATTATATACCACAGCCTGGTGAAATTATTGAGAGAGATAGATGTAATTTTTAGTTATATTATATAAGTAGTCTGGTAAATAGTTACAATTAGCATATACGGGTATATATTGATATGGTAATACAGTATAGTATTTTAAGGGAGTCATATTATTATAGCATATTATTTATTTATATATTAAAAATGAGTGAAAATGAGTACATAATTTTATTTTTCTATGATTTTTATAAACTTTTATAAATTGTAAAGATTTTATTAATTATGTACTCGTTTCACTCCTTTTTTAGATATCTATGTAATAAGGTGTTTTATTTATAACCGTATCAGGTTTATCTGTTAATAACAAATTATTACTTGAATATGGTATCAAAATATTATTTAAAATATAATCAAAATAAATTTGTTGATATGATTTGGATTTAGATTCAGGGGAGGATGAAGTAGCGGCATATTTGTTAGAAATAATTTTATATTCAACCATCAATACGTCAATTAACCCATATAATTCGGCTATGATTTCGTCAGTTGGAGGGGCAATTGTTTCGCTTTCGTCTTCAAATTCATTTTTTAAAAAGGATGTAATTATTTCTGTATAATCGGCCAATATTTTTAATATACTTTTTTTTGACCTAATTACATTTGCATAGCCGAAATCATATAACATAACATTATATTTACACGATTTAAGATAAAAATGTTTGCCATTAAAAATATAATGATAATAGCCTTTTTCATTATTTGTGTGCCATAAAAAATTACCCGCATGTATATCTTGGTGAACATTATTTACACTATTATGAAATGTACCAACGGATATAAAACATTGAAACATTATATTAAATAGCAATTCCCTATTCTTAGCATTTTTAGGGTCATCAATTAAACTATTTAAATCACCGTTTGCTATCTCGTTAATTGAAATAAGTTTTCTCTCCTTTGGATAATCAACAATATCACATACACATGTTTTATATGTTAATAAAAAATGCTTTGATTTCTTTGCTACTATTAAATTTTCAGTTATATATTCCATTAATCTAATTTCAGTATTATTCTCATTATTATTTTCCATTAATTTTGTTGCGATTGGAAAAGTTCCAAGAACATTTCGTATTGCCGTTTTATAAATACTCCCATTAAAACTATCGGTGCCTATTTTTTTCTCTAAATTGATAATATTTCTTATTGTAAATCCATCATTATCATCATATTTTTTTTCTTCCAAACATTCATTATGTTTTATATTTTGTAATTTTTTCAACATATAATTGTAATAGTAATTACGCATATCTAATGTAAAACGATTTATAAGAAGAGTGCTTTTTAGAAATTTTTGCACCTTGCTAACATTGCTGTATTTATCATCGTGTAGTAATAAGTCTGGTAAAAACACTTTATCGCTTAATAAGGATGTTCTATTCAACAAAAGCTTTCTTTTTATACTTGCTTGTATAATTCTAATTTTTGCATTTTTACCAGACGAAGACCTATTACTACTTATATTTAGAGACCCCGACTCTTTTTTAGGAGATACCTTAGATGCACTTTTCATTATTACTACTATTTAATAAAAAGAGTACATAATTTTATTTTTCTATAATTTTTTATAAACTTTTAATAATTTACACTTTTTTATTAATTATGTACTCCTTTTACGCATATAAAGACGTATCTTATTTTTATATTATATAATGAAAATCATAGACTGTTTTATATTTTACAATGAATATAATATCTTATTATTGAGATTTACTGAACTGTACGATATAGTAGACCAATTTGTAATTGTAGAAGCTACATCAACTTTTGCAGGTAATAAAAAAGAACTCAACTTTAAAAATAACCTACGATTATATGAAAAATTTCTTGATAAAGTAACATACATCATTGTTAATGATATGCCAAATACAGAAAATGCATGGGATAACGAGAATTATCAAAGAGCTTGTATAGATAAAGGTATTAAAAAATTAGAATTAGATAATAAAGATATCATTATGATTAACGATTGTGATGAGATACCTAATAAAAAACTGTTAAAAGATATTAAAACTAATAAAATAGTAATAAATGAAGAATACATATATGGATTAGATATGGATTTTTATTATTATAACTTTACATGTAAACAAGATATACAATGGATTAAAGGTAAACTATTAACATTGGCGAAGTATAATACTTCATTAATGAAGAATGATAAAAAACTAATTGAGCATATTAGATCTGCTCATGATAAATTGTTACAAAACGGAGGATGGCACCTTTCGTTTTTTGGTAATACTGAATTTATAATTAATAAAATCAAAAACTTTGCTCATCAAGAACATAATACAGATGCTTGTATAAATGATATTGAAAATAATGTTAAAAATAATAAATGCATTTTTGATAAAAGAAAACTAAAAAACATTAATATCAAAGATAACAATAATTTACCTGAAAACTATAAAATCATTATTTAAAGCTTTTCTAATTAAAATATATTTATAAGAATGTCAATTGTTAAAAGATATATAAGCTTATGTGATAAAGATGTTAAGTTTACAGCATTGGGATTAATATGTGGTTGTACAGGTTCGTATTTTAGTGTTTATGCTAGTGAACATACTAGTAGACTGATGCAAGGAGATTTTTCAAATGAAAGGCTACTTAAATTATTATATGCAAATATACTTGCCATGATAACAACATCTATACGAGGTACATGTTTTGCATATTCACAAAAATGTATGAATGTCCGATTAAAGAAAATTATTTATAATAAACTTATAAATCAAAGAAGTAAATATTATCAAATAACACCAGTAAGCAGTTTATTAGAATACATTAATAATGATGTAAGAACCGTATCTGATCTCATATCTTTAAACATAAATGTAATGTCGCGGTCATCTATACATGTTATAGCTACAATTTGGTTATTAACTAATATATCATGGAAATTAACTGGGATAGCATGTGTCCTTATACCATTGAATCTATTAATTTCAAATATATACGAAAAATTAGACAAATATTATATGAATGGTATTGATGATTTGAATAAAGAAATTAATGCATATTCACATGAAACATTATCACATGTATCTGTAATAAAGACATATGCGAATGAAGATAATTGCAATACTAATTTTTATAAATTACATGAAAAAGTAAAGAAATATGATAAGAAAAACTCATTATTATACGGAATTAATTTGCTATTCATCAGTAATATACCAACATTTACAACAATAGCGATAATATTGGCAGCACGCTATTTGGATACAATGAATGGGCTAATAACATTTATATTACATAACCAGAGTTTATATGAGAATGTCAAAGCTATTATTCATTTCAAAAATGAATTTATAAAATGCAGAGAACCTTATAAACGCGTAATTGATATGTTAGATTCCGATGAATATAAAGGCGGATATTATATACCACCAAAAAATGAAATAGAAGGAAATATTTCATTCAACAATATTAAATTTAAATATGAAAAATCCGATACATATATTTTAGATAATTTTAATTTTAAGATAAATAGTGGTGATAAAATAGCAATTATTGGAGAATCTGGTTCGGGGAAAAGTACATTAGTTAAAACAATAACAGGTATATTATCTCCCGAATCAGGTACAATATTAGTAGATGACGTTGATATAGAAACATATGACAATAAGTGGATCAAAAGTAAAATAGGGTACGTAGCACAAGATAGTATATTATTTAGTGATACAATCGCCAATAACATAGCATATGGTTATGATAACGCAACACGCGAAGAAATAGAATATGCGGCTAAACAAGCTAATGCACATGATTTTATTATGAAATTACCTGAAAATTACGAAACAAAAATAGATGGAACAGAATTAAGCTCTTTATCGGGTGGACAAAAACAAAGAATATCAATAGCACGAGCATTAATACGAAAACCAAAAATATTAATATTTGACGAAGCTACATCTGCGTTAGATCCAAAATGTGAAGAAACAGTTCAAAATACAATAAGAGATTGTTTGAATAATAAGAATATAACAATAATCATAATAGCACATCGCAAGTCGGCGCTTGAATTAGCAGATAAAGTATATAAATTTGAAAATTCAGAATTAATACTAACCTAAAAGTATAATATCTACCTTTTAAATAGGATGAAAATTAGTTTTATAAGTAAACTACCAAAAAAAAATAATATTATACATATATCATCTCGCGAAGAAAAAGGTAGTATTAAAATAGAATCATCATTAGATATTATAAAATTGTCGAAAAGCATAAATACCATAATAGATTACAACACAAATATGAATAAAGAAGTAATATTCAATTTAAGAAAATTAAACAAAAATAAGATTGATGCGTTTATATATAAAATAGTTCAAGGTTTATATTCTTTTAATAAGTATAAAAAAAATAATTTCAAAAGAAATATTATGTTCCACGTACCACATTATAAAGCGGAACAAAACAAAATAATAAATCTTGTTAACTCGGCAAATATTACAAGAGATTTAATAAATGAACCAGCTAATAAAATAACACCTGAAAAGTTTTCAAGATATGTTAAGACGTATTTCAAAAAGAGTAAAAGAGTAAATATTAAAATATTAAACGATAAGAATATACAAAAATTAGGGCTAAATTTAATACATGCTGTTGGCGGGTATTCTCATAACAAACCAAGAGTTGTTATATTAGAATATAAACCTCTTAAATATACAAAGACAATATGTTTAGCCGGAAAAGGGGTTACAATAGATACTGGTGGGTACTCTGTTAAAAATGTTCAAGGTATGAATAATATGCATATGGATAAAGAAGGTGCGTGTATTAGCATTGGGTTATTTGATAATTTAGTTAAGCAAAATAGTAAAAAAAGAATAATATGTCTATGTCCTTTGGTAGAAAATATAGTATCAAATGCGTCGACGAAACCAAAAGATGTAGTTACTGCATATAATGGACAAACCGTTGAGATTGTCAATGTTGATGCCGAAGGTAGATTGATATTAGCAGATACCCTAGCATATATATGTAAAAATTATAATCCTGATTACATTTTTGATATATCAACTTTAACATCAGCAAGTGATGTGTATTGTCATAATAGTTTTTCTTATTTTACTATAAATGAGAAACTATCTAATATAGCATCTAAACAGTGTTTAGAAATTGGTGAAAAAATAATAAGAATACCTCCATGGCTTGAATATATGGAATATATTAAATCTAATATCGCAGATGTTAAAAATAGTGGATATAAATGTAAAAAAAGTGATGATTTTATGGCAAGTTTATTTCTTATGAATTTTGTAGAAAAAAAATATAGAAAAAATTGGATTCATTTTGATGTTAGAATGATGAGTGATAATAATGAATTAAATATAGCAGAAGGATTTGGGACAATATTAAAGATAATTAATAATATCTAAGCTACTTTTTGCTTTTGCCATTCTTGTGCAATTTTAGAGAATCTTTCCTTTGCGTCTAATTCGGGATTTTCATCTTTAATCCTTTGTTGCATATCTTTAACAAATTGTTGGTATGGATTAAGAGGTTTCTTTGGTAGATCAACACCATCCTTTTTATTTTTTTTCTTAAAATCATTTAAAATTTCTTTGATTAGATTTTTGGAATAAGTTTCAATATCCTTTTTGGTTTCAATTGTATCGGGCATATCCACAATACGTTGTTTAAAAACCTTAGCAATAGTAACGGGGGTAGTTTTATCAGTCATTTTAATTATTATTTAAAATAAATATTATCAATTTTTATTTATATAAGGTAATATTATAATAATATATTAAAATGAAAAAGGTCGGCATTAATATACATTCTGGATTGGGTAACCAGATGTTTATGATATTTAATATGTTATCATATTATATTGATTATTGCGATGACTATAATATATATTATGATAAAACAAACTTTAAAACTGAGAGATATTATTGGGATAATATGTTCGATGGAATAAAGGATAAAGTAAGTGATAAGTGTGATATAGTTAAAAAATATGAAGAAAAAGAATTTAATTATAATAATATACCCGAATATGACGAAGATGTAGTATTACAGGGTTTTTTTCAAAGCGATAAATATTTCAAACATAATATAAATAAAATCAAAGGAATTTTAGATATTGATAAGAAAATATTAGATATTAAAAAAGAATACCCAGAATATTTTAATAGAAAAACGATTGCTATACATTTTCGTATAGGTAATTATTATAATTTACAAAATATGCATCCTATTAAACCCGTAAAGTATTATTTAAATGCATTGAAAGAATTAGCTAATAAAGACGTAATGTTACAGGATTATAATATTCTATTATTTTGTCAAGAAATTGATAATAATTTTGTGAATGAATATATTAAAATTATTAATCAACATTATCCAAATATGAATTATAAAAAAGTAGCAGATAATATTCCAGATTGGAAACAAATATTATTAATGGCTTCATGTGATAATTTTATAATAGCTAATAGTACATTTTCGTGGATGGGTGCATATCTAGCAAAAAAAGAAAAATTAGTAGTTGCCCCTAATACATGGTTCGGACCATACTATAAAAATAATAAATTACATGATTTGCGTCCAGAAGACTGGATTTTAGCAGACGATTAAGACAATAATTTATAAATATGAGAGAATTCTTCGTTATAAGATTGTGATGGTGTTTCTAATATAATAATAGGCTTGTATTTTTTCAAAGATGATATGAAATTGTTAATTTTAGCATTCGGTATCATACCATTTAACATTACTGCATGCCTATCTTTTCTCTCTCCTTTACTAACGAGACTGTTATTGAGATGGATTAAAATAACGTTTTTAGCATTAGTTTTACTAAATAAGATTTTGAAAGCTTCGTCTAATTCGTAACCCAGCGCCCAAGTATGAGCTGTGTCAAAACACATACCCATATATCTTTGTTGCTCTTTTGAAAAACTATTATAGAATTCAATAAAATCTTTTAAATCTGTGAGTAATTCTGTGCCCTGCCCCGCAGGTGTTTCAATAATTAATTTAGTATTGAGTTTTTTAAATATCATATTATCTAGGATAAACTCAATAGATTTTTTCATATTATCAAGCCCATCTTTATAAGACTGTTTTACAAACTTGCCGACATGCAATACGACTCCTTCTGAACCAATTAGGTCAGCAATTATTAACTCATGTAAAATTAATTTTATCCAATAACATTCTTCGATAGGAAGAGCCCTTTTATTTATTTTTAACTCACTAGCAATATTAATAACATATGGCGAATGAATGATTAATTTAAAATTGTTTTCGTTTAGATATTTTTTAATGTCAGATGATATAGTCAGATAGTTTTCAATATTGACTAGTGATGTACTTCTGGGATTAGATACAAATATTTGTAAACTATTACCACCAGCATTTTTAATATTTTCCATAGTTTTTATAATAGTTTTTTCACGACTAATATGCGCGCCAACATAATTAGTTGCCATTGATGTCTTAATAAATGGTAATATATCAATTTTTATATAAAAAATATTGTTATTTTACTATTATCGTAAGATAATTTAGATAAATGAATTATCTGGTAGATATAGAAATCATAAACAAAACTGAATTATTTGCGAAAGAAATCATGGATAAATATGATGAATCACATAATTTTAGTCACGCATTGAGAGTAAAGTGTTTAGCAACGAAGATAGCAATATCAGAAAATTTAAATGACACGGAAATATTTGAAGTAATATTAGCTTCACTTGTTCATGACATTTGTGATATTAAATATAAAGACGAACAGGTTCACGAGAAAAAATTAACAGATTTTTTTGAGGATATTTTGGACACATATACAATAAATAAAATAGTATATTTGGCATGTAATGTTAGCTTATCCAAGGAAATTGAAATGAATGGTGCAAATACCAAATCTATATGTTATAACTTAAATAAACAACTCGATTGTATTAGAGATGCAGATAGAATAGAATCATTGGGTTCAATGGGTATATCGCGATATTTTACATATGGTATAATAAATAGAAATAGTAATATTGATACTATTATTAAAAATATAGAACATCGCACAACAATTTTAATGCAACATATTAAAACAGAATTGGGAAAAAAAATAAGTCAAGATAAATATAAAATCATTAAAATGTTTATTGAAGATTATTATACTACTATACACAATTATCATAACTATTAGTGAAATTTTGTGTAAATATATTAAATGGACCTTTTTTGCATTCACCGAGTAGCGAGGAGTTATCATTACATGTTTTATAAATAGAATTAGTTTTGGCTTTGGATTGGTAATTAAATAATCCACCGGATAACATACTATTTTTATAAGTATTAGATAAGTCATATTGATTTACCCATTCCCCATCGTTATATAATGGTCTTTTATATAAACAACTCTTTTTATTAACGGAGAACCCTTTATTTAATTCACTTTCGTTTGTTTTAATATTATAAATATCATTGTGATAGTTATTATTAAATTCGCATCTTTCCATTTGTATTCTATCAGAAAAGTTTCTATTTTGAGTTAAGGTATAATCTTTTGATAATATTGACATATTATTACAAGATTGCTTAGTACTAATATCACTCATATTATAGTTTTCATCACAGTCCAATAAATAATAACTATTCATAATTCTACTATTAACTAAATAAAAAATAATAACTAAATAGAATGATATATAATTTAACTAATTTAAACAAAAAAGATATCAATAAAATATTAATTGAACATAATAACGTGGTCGTATTATATCATTCTAATACATGTGGATATTGTATAGATTTAATGCCATTTTGGAAAAGAGTAACTAAAAAACATGTTAAAGATAATAATGTAATAATAATTAATGCCGAAGCTAATGATATCAAATATTTGCGCGTTAAATTTAAGAAAAATATAATTGGGTATCCAACAATTATGAAATATAGTAATGGAAAATTAATTGGAGAATATGATAGAGAAAAAAAAGCAAGAAAACTAAATAATTTTTTAAAAAAATAATTTAAGGATTATATATAATATTATTAGTATTAAGAATGACCGAATCTGCTTCAATAGTAGACGATGTAATTAATGAAGAGCGAATAGAGCCTACAGCGGAAGAATTAGATACTTTTAAGAATCTAGTTAATGATTGGTTTAAATATGACGACCAGATAAGAAAATTACAAACAGCTATAAAGGAAAGAAAAAATTATCAAAGAGTATTAAATGGAAAAATAGAACAATTTATGTTTAATTACAAATATAATGATTTAAATACGCAACATGGTCGTATTAAAACAAATATCAAGGAATGTAAAGTGCCAATCAAAATGAATGATATAAAAACAAAAATAATGCAATATAATAATTTATCAGGGGAAGAATTACTCAAACAGATTTTTGAAGAAGATAGACAAACGATCGTTAAAAAGAATATTAAAAGAATTATACCAAAGGTATCATTAACCTTATAATTTATGTAAATTTACAATCACACACGTTTTTATTATGAATTGTGCTTCGGATATCGTCATATTCATAAGAAGTAGAATAATATGCATTTTTGATATTATTCTTAATAATGGTATCTTGGCAATTCGGGCAAGGTCTAGAATATTTTAATGGATTATTAAGACGTTTGGGGCCTATTCTAACAACATATATATCGCAATCGCGAAGAATATGTTTTTGTTTTCTTTTTATTCTAGAAATTGCAGCAACTTCTGCGTGAATACTGAAATCTCCCATATAGTAATTATAACCGGATGCTATAATTTTATCCTTATAAACAATAACAGCACCATGTTTATGTGGATACATTGGGGATTTTTCAGCAATTTTCGCAGCAATTTGAAGATAATCTCTTTGTTTATCACTTGAAAAACGAGGGGTTATATTATCATTACATTCAAAATATTTTGATGTAAATACTCCTAACAGTTTTTCATTAAAACTTTCTGTACCTTCTCTATATTTCTGTCTCTTGGTCCTCAACGTAGAGGACGGCCTAATCAGTGCATTCATAACATCTACCATTTTATATCGCAATTCTTTTAATATCGTACAATTAAAATCATAAAAATAAATCAATTTTTTATTTTTTCTTCCCACCTTTTTTAGTAAGGAATCCTTCGCTTGTATTAAATACAGGGTATGGCGTAACTTTATTTTGCAAACTCATAGTTCGTGTAGTAGATTTTTTAGGAGTTAATTTAGATGTACTTTTTTTAGAACTACTTAGTTTTATGTCAGATATGTCAGATAGAGAAATAGGTTTATTTTTTTTAGTATTGTAAAATTTTATATTTGCAAAATCGCGTATAGTACGGGGTTTTGGTGAAGTATTATCTCTTATTTTAAATGCCTCATAATCTTTATTATATACGAATGAAATAAAGTTCTTTTTATATTCCCTAATTTTCACATCATTATAAACGCGTTTTGTTCCTGATTTATATGTAACAGCTATAATATAGCTTGTTTCCGTATTAATATCACTTTTACTAACACTATTGCCCTTTGATATATTTGATATACCACGTTGTATTGGACGCATACGATGTTTAGCCTTTCTAAAAATATTCACTAATTTTTAGGTAAGAACCCTCCCTTTTCCATATTATATTCTAATTAATGTATATATATTATAAAGAAGGGATTTCATGATCATAACATAAATTATGAACATTTAAATATTCGTGCCTACCAACACGTTGTGCTCTACCAATGGCTTGTTGTTTATCTATATCCATAGAATGTAATATAATAACATCAGTCGCGCAACTAATATCTATACCCGAACCCGCATATTGCGTAGTTAATAATATGACTTTAACTTTACCAGATTTGAAATCGTTTAACACTTTCATCATATGCGATGTATGGCCTTTGAGCAAAGAGTGAGTTATATTATTTTTATTTAGTTCATCAATTATTTTTGTAAACGAATCAACTCTGCTAAATACAATAAATTTGCCATTTCTATTATTTTTTATCAATTCCAATAAGGTTTCTTCTTTATTCAATAGTCCTTTGCCAATTAAATCATATTTATTAGTATTTATTATTTCATTTTTATCTTCTTTTTTATTAGATACGATTGCTGTTAAATTTTCTGTACTTTTAATTTCACATCTACATTCTGGGCACCTTTTATTTGTAATACTGGCGTTATTTAGATATTGCATTAAACATGAACCACAAAATATATGAGTACAATCAAGTAAAATTGGATTTTTGATATTATCTAGACAAATAGAACAAGTCTTATTTTTTATTTCTGTAATCCTTTCTGTTAAATCTTTAAGTTTTTCTGCTAAAATTTTTAGTTCATTATCTATATTTTTTATTTTATTTGCTTTTTGTTCACTTGATATATCAAGATCCAATACAAAATCACGTTCTTTTTGTTTATTATAAATAGATTTATTCATATCTTTGCATATCAATTTAGCAATACCCTCCTCTGTATCATTTTTCCCACCCAATTCCTTAATTGCACCTGAAATATCATTTGCATTAATTTTTTCTAAAACACTTTGATTAATATAATTTTTAATTGCTTTTAAATATTTAGACATTTTACATAAATAATATTTTTCTACCATAGCAGGTATCTTAAAACTTTCCTTCACGAAATTCTTATCACATTTTACAAGCAAATAATCTATATATTCTTCTTTCAATATATCCTTAATATTATAGTATTGTGAATATGAAGTTGATGAGTATTTGTCGCAAATATTCATATAAGTTCCACTTATCAACCATATAAATAAATAATTGAAAATTTCTATTTTATTTATAATATCATGACATTCATCAATTATAATACGTTTCCATCTATTTATAAATTTAGCTTTATAACTATTGTTATAGTAATCCAAAAATCGCGATAGCGTTGTATTTTTGATTAATACAACATCATATTTGTTAAAATAATCTATTATTTCTCTTTCATTATTTAAATTATATTCTGGTAAATTCTTTTTAATATAGGTCAAACTATCAATTGCTATATAATTAAGACTAGTATTATCTTTCAATGTTTTTTCCCATTGGACATAAACAGGCCCGCGCGGTACAATGATCAAAGTAGAACTAATCATTTCTTGAATATTTGGAGTTTTTTTATTATCAGATATTGCTGTAAAATAATTATAAGCTTTATTACTATGATAACTATTAACCATAACATTATTAACATGTATATTATTCAAAGGATTATGTGCAATTATAGATAATGCAGATAATGTTTTGCCATAACCAACAATATCTCCTAGAATTCCAATATTAGTTGATATTTTAATATTTTCGTAATTCATATCATTTGAAGATGTGGGTAAATTTATATTATTCTTTTTAATTTTATAATTTATTGATCCAACATTTTCCATATGAATAGCTTTGTAAAGACACGCGAGTTGATGTGGTTTTAAAATCTTATTAATTTTATCAGGTTGAGAAGACCGAGGTGAAAAAGAATCTATCTCAATATTATATATAATGTCGTTATCTGACATTTAAACTTATCTATTATTATGTAAGTATATTTTATATGGATTTTACGCAAACATTTTATGAAAACGATATAAGAACTTATATATATAAAATGTATATATGGACGACGAGAATAAAGTTATAGAAAATAAAAATAGTGAAATATCTAAATTGAAGAAAATTATATTTGCTTTACCTGGTGATAATTTCAGTTCTAAATTTTTAATTGCCTGGACTGCGACGATTAGTAAATTATGGGATATGCGAAAATATGATATAATGATATCTCCGTCAACTGGCTCATTTGTGTCTTTTGTAAGAATGCATACATTGGGATTGGATACTCTGCGTGGAGAAGACCAGAAACCATTTAATAATCAGGATTATGATATATGGATTACAATTGATAGTGATATTGTTTTTACACCAGAACAAGTAGTTGAATTAATTGAATCAACCGAACAGCACCCGGTTGTAGCAGGTATGTATAGAATGTCAGATTTGACAAATTATGCTTTTGTAAAAGATTGGGATATAGAACATTTTAAGAAAAATGGTAGTTTTAAATTTTGCACTCCTAATGAGATTGAAGAGTGGAAAAAAGAAACGGAATTTAAATACTATCCCGTCGTGTATTCTGGCATGGGATTTATGGCAGTCAAAAAAGAGGTACTTGATAAACTAAAATATCCATACTTTGATTCGGAAGTTGAAGTTATTGAATGCGATGATGGTAAAATTATTAGAGATATATGTAGCGAAGATGTGGCTTTTTCAAAGAACATTAATAAAGCCGGATATCAAATTATGATTAATACAAATATTCGCGTCGGACACATTAAACCTCTTATAATCTAATTTATTTTATTTCATATAATTAAATGGAAAATTTATCATTATATTTTGAAAAAATAAGTAATTATTATCCACTTATCGTAGTTATAATATATCTAATATATTACATGTTTTCCAACTATGTAATCACTCTAATAATATTGATAATAGGAGTATATATTGGATTTTATTTAAATAATTTTATCAAGGAAAAATTGGAATATTATAAGGGAATTATTTAGTTTTTTTTTTATATTGTCGTTTTTTATATTGTCGTTTTACACCGCCTATTTTTTGTTCAACTTTTTTATTATCAGAAGAGCTACTAGATGATGAAGATGATGATGAAGATGATGAAGATGATGAAGATGATGAAGATGATGATGTATCGCTATTATTGCCTGTATTTTCTTTTGCTTCTTTTTCGAGTCTTTCCATTTCTTCCTTATTGGATTGTTCTATTCGTTCCATTTCTTCCTTATTGGATTGTTCTTGTTTGCGCAGTTCCATTTCTTCTATTTTTGATTGTTCTAGAATTCGCATTTCCTCTCTTTGTGCTTCAACTCTTTGTGCTTCCTCTCTTTGCGCTTCAACTCTTTGTGCTTCCTCTCTTTGTGCTTCAACTCTTTGTGCTTCCTCTCTTTGCGCTTCCTCTCTTTGCGCTTCCTCTCTTTGCGCTTCCTCTCTTTGCGCTTCAACTCTTTGTGCTTCCTCTCTTTGTGCTTCAACTCTTTGTGCTTCAACTCTTTGTGCTTCAACTCTTTGTGCTTCCTCTCTTTGCGCTTCAACTCTTTGTGCTTCAACTCTTCTAGCATTATCATGATTTTCATTAGGAGCAGAGTTCATAAATGGTAAATATGAATATTCTTGAACATTTTCAGGTGGTTTTTGCATTGCATTTAATTGATTGTTGGGTGGGATAATTGTTTCTTCTGGTTGTGCAGATATAAACCAATACATTACTCCTCCAATAATCAAAAAAACAATAAATGTAGAAATGCTTATCAATACCCATTTAAATTTACCCATAATATCTTCCTCTTCTTCGGTCTTATCTTCTTCGGTCTTATCTTCTTCGGTCTTATCTTCGGTGCTTTCATCTTCTGGTTCTATACCTAATATAATTTTATCTTCACTTTCTCTTTCCTGTTCTCTTGCTTTAAGTGCGTCTCTTATATTATCAATACTTGAATCATCAGAAAAATTCTCTTCTTTTAATGATTTTATAAATGTATCTATTATTCCAACAACATCATTTTCTTTATTTAATGTGTCAATGAATTCTTCGAGTAACGTTGTCGGAGGAGACATTTTTTATTTGAATAATTACTACTCTATAATAATATATTATTTAATTAGATAATATACGTATTAAAATGGAATTATTAAAACCTATTTATGTAAAAAGATGGTTAAATGAAAAGCAACATAAAACTTATGTTTTTGATACTAATAAATTAAATGTATATAAATCTACTTATATCATAATTAATGAATATATATTTCAAGATAATAATTATCATGATGCTCTTAATAAAATTGTATATTATATATTACAAAAAGAAAAAGATATTGAATTGCCGTTTTATTTTTGGGATGAGGAAAATTTACTATACGATATAAAAGAAATTAAGTGGAAAGGCTATAACATAAACCCGTTTAAATCAAACGATAGAAATTCGGACACATTAAAAGAACCTATAATTATAACAAACAAATATGAACTATTCAAAAAAACAGAAATTAATTTAGTATTTTATAGTGATTTTAGATATGATATAAAATATTATTTTGATAAATCAATAAAACTACCAGAGTTCACTAAACAAATTAAAGAATTAATTAAAAATGAAGAACCACTAGTTAATTTATATAATAAGGATATTAAATTTGCTAAATTATCATTAGAAGAATATAATGATGTCAGTTTTGAAATAAAATTAGATAACATAGAATCTTTGCTGATATTATTTGATAAACTAGAAACCAATGAAAATATGCAAATTATGCAATTAATAAATAATAATAACGCAATATATAAATTGTTTAAAGAGCACACTTTTTCAAATGAAAAAGAGCTTGCATTTATTTTTAACTTACTAAATACGAAGGATGAACTATTAAATATTTATTATAAAGGAAAAACATCTAAACTATCTATATCAAATACCAATGCAATTATTAATTTTAAATATCCCATAGATAATGGTAATAAATGGGCAAATATTATTAGTGATAAAAAGGATTTTATAGAATATATAAAAAAATATATTGATATCAAAACCGATTTTAAAGAAAAAGATATTAATTTAAGAGTTAAGTTTATGGTTGATAATATAGATTATCCAACTTTAATAAAAAAAATAGGAACATATTCTAATATATTTGAAGCTATAATATTTAAAAATGAAAAGAAAAGGAATAGTGGATATTATAGCTACAAGAGAGTTAATGATATATTGAATAATAAATTTGATGTTACAGCATATATCAAATCTAGATTAATTGTTGGTATGTTGGAAGATGATATAGTAAAGGAATTAATGCAATTTGAATATACAAAAATAGAATCTGTTGCATTGGTTAAAGAAGAATTAAAGATTATAGGAGATATAGGATTTAATGACTTAGATAAAAATCCAAATATAATTGAGGGTACTTATATTGTTGTTAAAAAAAGTGGTAGTGGATTTGAAATTGATATTAAAAATTGCAAATCATATTATGAGCTTGATAATATTAAATTTTGGCTTACTAAAATAATAGAACAAACACGTGTTATAGAAAAGAAACCAATAATTAAGAAAAAGGACAAAACACCTGAACCACCTCCTAAAAAAAGCTCTTCTAAATCTCCTGATGATAATTCAATTGACAAAGATGATGATGGTGAGGAGTTTGATAACTTTGACTTTGCCAAGGGTGGCGGTGGCGGTGTTAAAAATGACGAATATAAAAACTACTTGATAAATCGCTTGCGTAATGCTGACAAAGAATTATATAAAGATGATAATAAATCACGTAAATGTCAAAAAAAAACACAACCTGTGGTCCTATCAAAAGAGGAATTAGATGAAATTAAAGAAAAGGGTTATGATAAGTATTTTGATAATGTTATTGAATATGGTAGTAATCCTGATATAAAAAATTATTATACATGTCCTAGATTGTGGTGCCCAATTAGTAAAATACCATTAGATGAAAGTTTAGAAAATCCGAAATGTCCTGGTGAAAATGAAGAACCAATGAAAATGAACAAAGAGATGGATAATTCAAATAAACCACGATATGCATATTTAATTAAAAATATAAATTTACCATGTTGTGGTAAGAAGAAACCTAAGGAAATAGAGCCATCTAAGGTATCTGTCAAAAAGCCCGATTCAAAAGTTTCAGACAAATTAGATGATGATGATAAAAATTATATAATGAACAAAATACCATTACCATATAAAGGGCGGTATGGTGATATATCAAAAGAGTTACATAAGATATTAAAGCCCGATAATTATGGCGAATATAATAAGCAATGCCTTTCTCCAAATAATATTAATAAAAGAGAATGTATATTACGGAAAAGTATAATAAATCAAAAAGATATCACGAGCAAATACGATTGCATTGTTAATGTCGTTGCTTTTTTATTAGGAAAGACAAAGACCGAATTTATTAAAGATATTATTGATAAATTAGACATAATCACATTTATGTCTCTTGATAATGGTAATGTATGTAAAGATTTTGTTGTTCTAGAACCAATTATAGCAGAGGATAATATGGATATGTATAATAGCTTTATAAAATTCAATAAAAATTTTAAAAATATAGAGTTGGATATACCGGATTCAAGTGATAATTCCAAAACAGCTAATTATAAAAGGTCAAGATATTTGTATATATATAAATCGTATTTAAAATTTATTAAATACTTGTCTGCTGATAATTATCCTTTTGATAAAACTATCAAATATCTTAATTCATTGGTTGCGATTTTATATAAAAAATTAATTGTACTATGGGATATAGAAAAAATAAATGAAAATATTCAAATAAATATGATATGTCCTTACTACACTAGATATATAGATTTATACTCGTATTTAGATAAAAATCCCAAATTTATTATGATAACAAAGGAAAATAATCATTATGAACCATTAATATCAAGATCAATTAATATGAAAAGTGATAAGAAAATATTTAATTTGGAAGAATATAATGTTATTAAAGATATATTGATAAATTGTACTAATAAAAATAAGTTTGATGAATATGATATAGGAATATTTACAAATAAAGATAATATAAATGCATTACATAAGTTATTGAAGGATGAAAGCGAATTGTTTAGATTCGAATCAATCATAATAAATACAGATTATACAATTGACAAAATTATCTTAAAAAACAAAATGTTGTTACGATTTAATAAACAATCTATTATAATATTACCATTATTAATGAAAGAATACAATATTAAAAGTGTTATTTTCATAGATGACATAATTGATAAGGAATACGATATAAAAATTGTTAAAGGCATATTTGAAAAGTTTAAAAAAGGTTTTGAAAATATAAAGGATCTGGGTTTTAGTATTGAAATAGGCAAAACGGTATTAGATACAAAGGAAATAACGAGAACTAAAATAAAAATAAATGATGAGAAATACGAGACTATTAACAATAATTTTATACTACCATTTAATAATAAAAATAACTATAATAAATATATTGAAAAGAATGACAAACAAATAAATAAATTAGAAAAAATGCGATTATTGGTGAAAAACAAGCTTTTAAATAAGAAGTTTACTGACGAATATTATAAAGCATTATGTAATAAGTCAAGAAGAAAAATTGTCAAAGAGCTATTGAGCGAATTTGAATCATCATTGCATAATTCAAAAGATATTAGAGATATTCAGATAATTATTGAAGAAATACCATTATCATCAAGGGCAAATATTAAAAAATGGTATAATAAATCATTATTATATTCAAAATATGATTATATTAATGAGCTATCAAATAAAATAAAAGATAATGGAAAGGAATTACTATTTACACAATATGCGATAGGTGATAAAATACCCTTATCAATAATAAAATACCATGAAGCTCTGCCAAATAATGTAAGTAATATTGAAGAAACCGTTGAATACTACACGTTATTAGATACAATCAAAGTGTCTGATAAAAAATTACCAGATATATTTACTGGTGAAGAAAATGTTCTAAATAGCAAATGGACTAAATATAAAAAGAAGATATGGTACAAATTAAGATATATTAAAACTGATTATAAAGATAATTATATTAACGAGTTATGTAATTATTTATTAGAAAGGTTAAATATAAATATTGTTTCATACAAAGATATTATAGCAAATTCTAATAATTATTATTTAGATGTTTTTAATAAAGATAATTTTGATAAAAATAAAAAATATAAAATTAAAAAATTATTTAAGGATCCCCAATTCTATCAAGCTTATTTAAAAGAAATGAATAGTGTCAATAAGACTAAAAAATCATTTAAAACTCTTAAAATATTTTTTGAAACTTATTTTGATAAAAGTTCTTTTGACGAACGATATAAAATAGTAAATAATATAGTAACAAATGGTGCAATTAAATATCCAGGCGACATAGATATATTTAATATCGCCAAGTTATTAAACATATCCATATTATTAATACACAACAGGTCAGAATATGGCAAAGGCATTAAGGTTGACAAAAGAGCAGGTGATAAAGATCTAAATATAACGACATCGGTATTTAGAGCAGAAAATAATATTATGGAACGACCTTTAATAATGTTATATAGAAAGATAGAAAAAACAAATATAAGTTATTATATAATTAAAAATACAGATATAAAAGATCTAATATATATGGAATTGAATGATGTACCTGATGAAATTAAAAATAAAATATTAGATTCAACAAAATCAGACGATATATCATCGTCAACATCAACGTCTCCTATATAATTTTAACTTTTTGTTCAGGTATTTTATAGCATCTACTATCTTTTTTCTTTAAATCGAATTGCACATTTAAATCACTTTCAATGCATTTATTGAATATTTCGGTTGATTCATCTTCTTCTTGAATATCTTCTAATACTTGATTATTATCTTCAACGTCTTTAAGCAATTCCATCATGTGTTCTTCATCTACTAATATTCGGCTATCACCTGTACCGCATGGTGGCTGTTGACCTAGCATAACATTCGCTGATACACCATTAACCTTGTCATATTCAGCAAATATACTGGCGTTAATTAACATATCCGTTGTTTCTTCAAATGAGGATTTGGCCAATGGTCCAATATCACCTCTATTAATACCGTGCCTATCTATTGACATCAATTGTCCTTTATACGTCATAGTATCGATTAATAGAGACATATGTCGGAAATTCATTGAACCTTCGCTTGTAACTGCTACTAATTCTTTATATAATGCATTTCGCGCCGCTTCAATACCGAGAGTATCATAAATTTCACGAATATCATTAGAAATAGTTCTCGTTGAATCAATATTGGGGTTAGCCAATATGTCAATCAAATTAGTACCATCAGTATCTAATACCCATTCAACCATGTTATCAAATTTGTTATTTTCTTCATTATATTTAGTATATTTCTTTTTATTCAAAGATACCTTTTTGATACCTTTGTATCCTTTTAATATAATTTGATATACAATATTATGTTCGATTGCTTTAATTGTAGCAATTTCATCTTTATCATCAATGTCCTTCAATGCCGCCTCTGTTAATTTTATTCTGAAAACACACTCCTCGGCATTATCATCACTATATACACAATCAATATATTTGTCGTAAGCTAAATTTAATTTAGTATAAACGTCAATCATTTTAAGTCCAAATAGATTCATTTTAGATTTATTGAATATTAATCTTAGAACCCATGGTGAGCTACTGCGTGCTTTACATGTATTGCTTTCAATCTCTTCAAACTCTTTGTATACCTTCATGATACCTTGGTCCTTTTCAATATTTGTATCATAATATTCTCCATTATCCCAATAAATTTCACTATATTCTAGAATATCAGATAATTTTGTAATTTCAATTGAATTTTTGATGTTCATAGCGTGATTTTTTGTAATCTCAATGCGCGAATCTGTAATTTCTCCATCTTCATTCATATCAGGATTAACAATACTTGCCACATCTTGTTTCATATATATTATTAATGTTGGAGTTTTCGTTTTCTTTGTGGCCGATAAAATCTCTTTAAGTCTCGGTACACCTGATGTGGCTTTTACAGCAGCCGCTGTTCCAGATACGTGAAATGAATCAAGTGTCATCTGAGTGCCTAATTCTCCAATTGTTTGAGCAGCAACTATTCCCACCATTTCTCCTGGTTGCGCAATAGCATGCTTAAAATACTCTTTAACTTGTTCAACAATCCAATCAAATATTTCTTTCGTGAAATGATGTTGAAATATTAATTTTTTGGGATTTAAATGAATTCTCAACAAGATATGAAAGAATTTCATTCCTTGCACATTATTTTTTATAAATAACTCATTTTTAAGTTTATCAATTGTAGTCAATATATAATCTGGTTTTAAATCCGTTTTAAAAGCATTAACGCCAATTGATTCCAAACGTTTATTTGCGTTATTAATAATTCTGTCAAATGGAATTGGATAATTAATAAACTTCTTTTTCTCACCATTAAATACATATTTAATCAAAAACTCTTTGTCTTCTAGCATTTCTTCAAAATGTTTATTGCATTTTTTATAGGTATTGCTATTAATACTATCAAATGCTTCTTTTGTCATGTGAATCGATGCATTATCAGTTGATTTCAAATTATATTCTTGGTCTATTTCTAATAATTCTTTATCAATTGTATTAATAAATTGTACTTCAATTTTACATCCATCCATACCATCTTCTCCATAAATGTATTGAATAATAGAACCAATTGCTGTTCTCACAGTATTATCATAATGTATTTTTGAATCTTCCATCGCTTTTACTAATCTGCGTTGAATATATCCGGTTTCAGATGTTTTAACAGCCGTGTCTATAAGTCCTTCGCGACCACCCATCGCATGAAAGAAAACTTCTTGGGGAGATAACCCGGTAATGAAGCTATTTTTAACAAACCCCCGTGCTTCTGGACCGTCATCATATTTGGTAAAATGAGGAAGAGTTCTATCAGTAAACCCATATGTAATTCTTTTACCATCTACATTTTGTTGTCCAACACACGCAATCATTTGGGCAACATTTGTTTCCTTACCTTTTGAACCTGATTTAACCATATTAATCATCCTATTCTTATTTTCATCAATTTGTGATAAACCAATCTTACCCACCTCACTAGTTGTTTCATTTAGAATACCAATGATCTCGCGTTCAATATATTCTTCATTATTAAATATACTATTATTATCAATAGTACCTCTGCGAATATCATCAAGTTTATCATAAGCTTTCTTTTTCATCTCCTTAATCTTATTTTTAAGCTTTTCATCGGTATCTTTGTCAGTGACTAAGTCACTAATTCCAACGCTAAATCCGGCTGTAAGCAACCATCTACATACTAAGCGCTGCGTATTATCTAAAAATTTCTGCGTTTCGAATGGCCCATAATCGTGATATATTACAGGAATCAACCCGGTTGAAATACCATGAAATACATTTTTATCCAGATTACCTTTTTCTAATTCACTATTATTAATAACTACTCTTTCATCCTTCTTATTTTTTCTATTAATATAAAGACCAGGTGGCAATATTTGCGAATAAGCTTCTTTTCCCGTATATGTATACTTTTTATCAGGTTTCTTTAAACTACCACCGAAATAACTATTAACCATTTGAATATTCGCCAGTGTTTTATCTTGCATATTTGTAATATCCTTGGTCAATCTATACGAACCTAATAATGTATCTTGGACTATTTCAATAATTGGTTTACCGTCTCTTGGTGCCAATATCATATATGGCACAGCAGCAATATCCATTAATTCATTCATCGTTTGCACACTTTGGGGGCAATGCAGATTCATTTCATCTCCGTCAAAATCTGCATTATAAGGTGGAGTATCAAGAACATTCAATCTAAACGTTAGATATGGCATAATAACTACTTTATGACACATCATAGACATTTTATGTAAAGAAGGCTGTCTGTTAAATAATACAAAATCACCATCTTTAAGATGTCTATGTACAACATCGCCAAACTTTAACTCATTTGCATTCTGTTCAAGATTGCGAGAATATTTTAGATTGATTGTTGTATTATTTTTCTTGATATATCTTGCTCCTGGCCAATTGTCCGAACCATTCATTACTAATTCTCGCATTTTATCAATGTTATATTGATTAACCGTTTCTGGAAAAGTAATATTAATTGCTACTCTGATAGGAACTCCTAATTCATCAATACTAATATAAGGATCTGGTGTAATAACCGAACGGGCTGATTGATCTACACGTTTACCATTGAGATTGCCCCTAATACGCCCTTCTTTCTTTTTCATACGATCAGATACTGATTTAAGTTTACGACCATTTCTTTGCTGTGAAGGCGCTAGACCTGGTATTTGATTATTAATAAATGTAAATACGTGATATTGTAAAAGCATGGTAATATACTTAATAGTATCTTCTGATGCCCCTTTATTAATTTTATCAATAATACTATTGTTTGTCTTAATAATATCACTTAGTTTATGTGTTAAATCATCTTCCCGTCTTTGACCGTTCTCCTCAATAATACTTGGGCGAACAGCAGGAGGAGGTACCGGTAGTACAGTACATATCATCCATTCTGGTCTATTCCATTTTGGGATAAATCCCATCATTTCCATTTCACGTTCAGTAATTCTTTTAAATATTTTGAGGATATCTTCTGCTGTAAATTCTTGCGATATTTTTTCTTCTTTTTTCTTATCCTTCCATTCTGCAATAATTTTCATTGCATTTTCTTTATGAAATTTAGTAGGCCGCAACGCACCACATCCAACAACACCATCATCGCCACAGGATCTTAACTTAGTTGTTGTATTACATAGTTTGTAATAAGCCTCCCATCTTTTTTGATTATTTTTAATAGAAAGAATTTTTGCCATATCGTTTTTAAAATCCTTATGTTGTGTATCTGGTGAAATTAAACATTTAGAACATTTATAACATACGCAATTTAATAGTTTTTTAGTAATATCAAAAAACATTGCATGAAATACAGGTTTTGCTAATACAATATGTCCAAAATGTCCAGGACAGAAAATATTCTTTTGTTCACATGTACAACATATACGATTATGTTCTAATACTCCCATACGGGAATCAAATAAACCACCTATAATTGGTTCGCTACCCGCATATGTATCTGTTTTATTTATTTCGACAACTGAACGTTTAATAATTTCATCGGGACCCAATACACTGAATTGAATACCTTTAACCTCTTGAATTTCAACCTTTTGATCATTGTAAGATAGTTCTGGATAAATTGACATATCTCTTAATAATAGTAGTTAAAATAACTCGTCTTATGTTTAAATTATTTTAAAAAAATAATCAATTTTTATTTTTTATTGCTTTCTAAATAAATTTTTGAAATCTTCAAGGAATAAATATAATAGTGTTAAAAATATGGCAGTTATTATTGACAATACTATTAAATAGCCATTCTTTCTACCTTTAAAGGGAACACCTTCAAATGGCATTGATAATAATGATATTATAAATGAAGTTGGTAAGAAAATAGCCGCAACAATTGTTAATATACGAGAAGTCCCTGAATCTAAATACGCAATTCTTTGCATAGTACCATGCCTCGTTTGTTCCAAACTATCTTTCAAATTTATAACATTTTTTTGAAATACTTTTATACGATTTTTGAATAACTCATAATCATTATTATCTTTTTTATCCTTATCATATTCTATTATAATTATAATTCGCGATACTATCATTATCATATCATTAACAACATTATTGTAAGATAAAATATAATATAATAATTTATCTAGATATTCTATCATTTTATAACTATTAAAAAAATCCAACCATGTTACGTGCCTTTTAATAACATATAAAATTTCATTAAGTCTACGGTAATCACGTTCGCATTTATCAATTATATTTATAAATAATTTTAATATTTTTGCATTTTTATCAATAAAATTAAGCTTATCTATATCATCGGTAATTATATATTTATCTTTATCTAAATAAAAAACAAGTTTATATATATATAGACCGCTTATTTTCTCTGTTAGAAGACTAGAATAGTCTAATTCGGTTTCATATTGAGTATTTTTACCCTTTATATTTTTATCATTATTGTAGTCAATCAATGGTAGGGAAAGAGAAAAATAAAATTTTTTTTCATCTACTATTAATTTCTCCCGTTTAGATACCAATTTATCAATAATACTTTGATCTAATCCTTTGCTATCAATATTATTATATTCTATAATATTCATTACACAAATCTATTAAATGTATAATATTTTTTTAATCTGTAATTATAAACTTTCTTCTTGGCTTTTCTATATCTGTAATTATAAACTTTCTTCTTGGCTTTTCTATATCTGTAATTATAAACTTTCTTCTTGGTTTTTCTATATCTGTAATTATAAACTTTCTTCTTGGTTTTTCTTTATCTGTAATTATAAACT
>Ga0255755_1000077_pt1 | contig 92528 bp, 64 predicted proteins | sample 011ome_18_FD_179955 | JGI IMG/M metagenome (GOLD analysis project Ga0255755, IMG submission 179955) | Coastal salt marsh microbial communities from the Groves Creek Marsh, Skidaway Island, Georgia - 011501BT metaG (version 2) | ecosystem: Environmental > Aquatic > Marine > Intertidal zone > Salt... | reverse complement strand
CTCAATTGGAGAAGAGAGAAATCGATTTTTGGAACTCGAGAGAAATTCGCCGCCAACGAAGAAGAGAGAGAGAGAGATTACTTGATTACTTTACACGAACGCACTTGAAAACTTTGGGAAAAAAAAGGCCGACTTAAAAAAACGCGTTCCTTTCTCTCTCTCTCTCTCTGTTCTTCTCTCTCTTTCAAAGGCGGAGAGAAAGAATGAATCAACGACAACAACAACAACAACAACAACACTTACTATAGAAAAGTATTATGGGGGAGAGAGATTCTTTTTCTTCTTTTTTCTCCTTTTTTTGCTTTTTTTGCAAAAAGTCGTTGGAACTCCGAACAAACAACAACTCATTTGTGTTTTCGTGTGTCTGTCGTCTGCTCTTGTTTTTTTTTTTTGAGCCAACAAAAAACACCAACGAAACAATTTACACACGAACCAAAACGAGAAGAGTCTTTTTTGCTTTTTTTGCTTTTTTTGCTCGTCTTTTGCTTGACTTTTTTCTCTCTTTCTCTCTCTGATGAGGAGTAACATTCTTCTCTCCTCGTTCTCGTTCTCGTTTTCATCCGCGGCAGACACCGCGTACGCGCGAAGACGAAGAGAAAGAGGAGGAGGAAGACGAACGAGAACAGCGCCAAAGGCGCGCTTCTGTCGTCGTCGTTCTTTTTCTTTTTCTTCTCGGAGCAGCAGCAGCGGCGATGACGATGAAAATGAAAATGAAAATGAAAATGAAAATGATGACGTGAAGAAGAAGAAGAAGAAGACGAAGAATGCGACCAAAAGCGAAAAGGAGGAGGAAAAGGGGATTTGGAAGTCAGAGAGAAAGAGGAGAGAGATGCTTTTAACGACGACTTTAACGATTCAGACGAGAGCAGCTTTTGCGTTGGAGGATTTTGCGAAAAGGGAGGAGAAAAAAGGTGTTTCCTGCGTAGACGTGAAAGAAGGGGGAAAAGGGCAACTCGAAGAGAACGACGTGGTGTCGGTGAATTACACCTTGTATCTTTCCGATGAAGACGGGACGATGGGGAGCAAAATCGATTCGGCGAAGTTTTTCGTCTTTGGCGTGGGGACGGGAGAAGTCATCGAAGGATTCGATGCCGGTTTGCTCGGCGGAGATGGCGTTGGTCCGATGAGAATTGGAGGCGTGAGAGAAGTTTTGATACCGCCGGCGTTGGCGTACGGCGCGAAAGAAGTCGGCGGGGGTCGGATACCCGCGAACTCGTACCTAAAGTTCGTGGTAGAGTTGGTGCAGATTAAGTAAGTAGAAAAGGAAGGGCGACGCTGGAGCGGTCGAGTCGGCGAGCGCTCCTAATAACTTTAGACTTTAGAGTGTCCGATAGCGCGACCGAGTAGTAATAATAATAGTAGTAGTAGTAGTAGTAGTAGTAGTCTCTTCATCTGTTTTGAAGCAGTTTTAGTATCTTGTGTGATATATGTACACGTGTCTGTTTCGTACACGTCGTGTGAAAATCATTCATTTTACGCAATCGCTTTGACCGCTTTGTCCGCCGCGTCGTCCAAATCTTTCGCCGTCTCGATGTTCAATCCGGATTGTTTCATAATCCTTCGCCCTTCCTCCACGTTCGTGCCTTCTAAGCGAACGACTAACGGGATGTTCAATCCAACCACTTTGACCGCGTTGACGATGCCAGACGCGATCACGTCGCATTTCATGATTCCTCCAAAAATGTTCACCAAAATCGCCTTCACTTTTGGATCTTTGTTTAAAATCTTAAACGCTTCGACGACTTGTTCTTCGCTCGCGTTGCCGCCGACGTCTAAAAAGTTTGCCGGAGACCCTCCTTTACCTTGGATGATATCCATAGTCGCCATCGCCAAACCGGCACCGTTGACCATGCACCCGATGTTGCCATCTAAACCGATGTAATTCAAATCGTATTTCGCGGCTTCGACTTCTCTCGCGTCTTCTTGCGAAGCGTCTCGTTGAGAGAAGATATCTTTTTGCCTGTATTCCGCGTTGTCGTCAAAGTTTAATTTCGCATCCGCGGCGTATAAAACCCCATCCGTGGTTTCCGCCATCGGGTTCACCTCAATCATCGTGCAATCCGTCTTCTTGAACGTTTCGTACAACGCTTGAAACTGCTTCGCCGCGTCCTCTTTATCCGCGCACCCCAACTTCTCCGCCAAATCTAACGCGTCTTCTCTCTTAATCCCGCCACTTTCCTCGTTAATATCGATGTACTTCTTAATAATCTTTTCCGGATTCGATTCCGCTAAGTCTTCAATAGAAGTCCCACCTTCCGCGCTCGCGATAATCATCGGTTTTGCGCTTTTACGATCCAACAAAATCGCAAAGTACATCTCCTTCGCAAACTTCATCTTCCTCGCCACGAGTAAAGCGTTCACCGGTTTTCCTTCCGGCCCGGACTGTTTCGTCACCAGCACGTTACCCAGCATCTTCTCCGCCGTTTCTCTCGCCATCTCATTCTTCACGATGTGCACGCCTCCTTTAAACCCGCCAAACTTAAACGTCCCTAATCCTCTCCCGCCGGCTAATATTTGCGACTTGATCACTACCTCGTCGTCGCCTAAACACTTCATCTGCTCCGAGGCTTTTTGCACCTCCTCCACGGTCTTGCACGCGATAGAATCCGGTACTCGGACGCCAAATTTGCGCATGATGTCCGCGCCTTGGTATTCGTGCACGTTCAACGAACGTATTTGTATCTGTTTTTGTTGTACTTGTTGTTGTTGTTGTTTCAGATGCTCATTCAGATGAATAGGCGCGCTTTGAACAACGCTTCGCATCCGTCGCATCCTCCATTCCGTTGACGACGACGGAAACGAACTCGCCGCAGCTGCTCGAGAAAAGGAAAAGAACTTTACGCTGTTAAACTTTCCCGAGGAGAAAAGGTGAAAAGACCCAGATGACGCAGATCGGTCAAAATCACCGAACAAAGAAGCGAGTATTCTTCTTTTCGCCGCGGTGTTGCTGCGCTTCATCGTCGAAAGTCTCGCGGAAAAGTATACGCGCGCGTGCGTGTAAAGAAATGGAGAAAGAGAAAGAAAGAGTCAGAGGCATTTATGCGCAAAAACGCGCGCGCGAGCGTATGAATAAATGGAGAAAAAGAAAGAGAAATAGTCAGAGTAAAAACGACAACAGCGTTCATTATTCACTTTAATAATAATAATAATACGTTTTGTACAACACGCACTTCGATTACTGCGTTAAAAATGGTATCAGTTTATATACACGCGCACACGCGTCAATCAATCCTTTGGCGGCGGCGGCGGCGGCGGCGGCGAGAGCTTGGAGGACAGTCCGCGAAACTCATTCAATTTGGACTCCATCGCTTCGCGATAAAGCGTCGGCGTGATCGATCGAACAACACCAGAGAGCGTCGGCGTGATCGATCGAACGAGTATGTTTGAGACCAAAGATGGAAGTTTTTTTATCTTCGGCGGCTTCTTCGCGTTGTCGGTATGCTCTTTACGTTCATCGTCATCTTCTCCTTCCTCCCCTTCCATCGGATCGTCTATTCCTTCTTCTTCTTCTTTTTCTTCTTCTTCTCGTCGACCTTCTTCTTCTCGAGCGGCAGCCATCACCAAATCTTCGTCTTCTTCTTCACCGCGTTTCCGTCGTTTAACCAAATTCAAACCCAGTAAACTTTCTTTTCTTTTCTCGGCTTTTATTGCTTCGAGTAACCGATCGACGCGATTGACGGCGACGATGGCGGGCCATGATTGTTGTTGGTCGCGTCCCATTGTTTTCGTTACGATTGGCGCACCCGCCGCCGCGGCTTTCGATTCGTGGCCTTCGTCTGTAGAGTACAAACTGTCCATCGCGCACGGTTTCAAAATCATCGTTTTCCGGTTGTTCATGGTCTGAGTATCGCTAGTCGTAATGGTATTCCTATCTTTGGATTCCTCCGACAAATTCTCCTGGCTCTTCGTCTTCTTCTTTTCCTTCTTCGCCTTCGTACTCCTCTTCACCGCGGTCGTCGTCGTCGTCGTCGTCGTCCTCCGCGTCATCGCCTCCTCCCACTCCTTCAACATCATCTTTTGCTTCGCGAAAATAACCTTGTTCTTCTCCTGTACTTTCTTCAAACTCATCTTACACGCTTTCCTTCCGCCTTCAAACATATCCACGCCGTGAAACTTGGTGCACTTTTGACAAAACCGCGACGCCATCTCGTCTCCTTTTTCGACGAATACCTCTTTGGCGTTTAAGCACGAGCGACACGTTTTCGACCGAATCTGGTATTTGTTTTCGCACACTTCCTCGCACGCGTATACTTTGCACGCGACTTTTACGACGAGTTCGTTTTCCATCGACGACCGGGACGACTTCTCGTTGTTGTTGGGGTTTTGTTGTTGTTGTTGTTGCACTTCTTCTTTATCGTCGTTCGTTTTTTTCTTCTTCGTCTTCTTTGTTGTCTTCTTCGACGCGGTGTTGGTGAAAGTCGTTACCCTCTCGGGAGGGGAAGGATTCGTCGGATTGGACGCCAAACGGCACACAGTCGTCGAGGGTTGTTGATTTGAGAACAACAGATCTGATTCTTCGAAAAGTGAACGTCTCAGCGTTAACTCGTTTCTTTCTCCGTCGTCGTCCTCGCTCATGATCTCTCTCTTTCTCTCTCTCTTCTTTTCAAAGTAGAGTTTGTGTTCGAAAAGTGTGTTGTTCGTCGCGCGTTGGTGTCGTCCTGCGTGTTCTCGTTCGGTTTCTTTCTCACGTCATGGAAGACAAAATGCCCAAAAAGTGCTTTTTTTTTTCAAAACGACTTTTCAAAAACTCGCACTTTTCTCATCAAACACCTTTTCACGCAAGGGTGTTTGTTCAATACATTTAAGATTTTAAGAAGGAACGCACGACTATTAGAAGACGCGCACTCGTTTCAATATTCTCGAGTCTCCGACGACGACGACGGTTGTTCTTCGGAGCAGCAGTAGTAGTAGTAGCAGCAGCACTGAGTATCGCGCGGACGAGTGGGGTTGTCGTGACTCTCTCGCGTCACAGAGAGGCGTGTGTGCTCTGATCAGAGTCGTTTATCATCTCATTATTAAAACATTTTTGTTTGAAAAAGTGCAGAAACTTAATTAAGTAGCAGCGCAATCGGTTCTCGTTCGCGTCGTTGCGTGTTGTTGTTTCACAACGTTTGTTCTCGCAACATCGCGATACTAATAAAGAAGAATGGCGGAGAGCAAAAAAGCACCACGCGCCGAGGAGGAGGAGTGGACGCCTCTGAAACGACCTCTTTTACTCCTCGGGTCGCTCTCGCTCGCGTCGTCGTTCGTCGCGTATAAAAAAAAACATCTCAATTGGTTCAAAACGAGTTACGCGTGCGCGTGCGTGACGTTCGGACCGGCGATGGTTTTGTACGCGTTGCCGGAAAGGAGCGAACAGTTGGAAGAGAAACTCTTTTTTTTGTCCTCCTCGTCCAACGACGACAACAACAACAACAACAGAAACAACGACAGAAACAACGACAGAAACAACAACAGAAACAACAGAAACGACGACGACTCGTCCAAGCGAAGAGAAGAGAGGGAAAAAGAAACGAAGAGGAAGAATAAAGAGATGTTGGAGAGGATGAAGCGCGTAAAGTTGTGAAGTGAAAAGTAGCATCGCGTGGATCTCGTTCGCAACTCTCTTTCTGTCGTCGTCGTCGTCGCGCTCCTTTTTCTCTCTCTCTCTCTCTCTCTCTCTCAACGCGTCGCGAACGAGGAGATGTTGGAGAGGATGGAGAAGGGAAAGTTGAAGGGAAAATTGGATGCGTCACACTTTTTTTCTCTCTCTCTCTCAAAAGAATGTTGTTATCACCACTTCCGACGTCGTCATCATCAGCGAGAACGACGACTCCGAGTGGTGGTCCAAAAAGCAACAGACGAGGTCTGGTTCACGCGTCGTCATCATCTTCGTCATCATCATCATCATCATCATCATCTCCAAACGCGCAAAAATTATTGGTGAAACCACAAAAAGCTTTGGAATTGATTCAGTCGCAAAAATACGCCTACGTGGACGTCCGAACGAAACACGAGTTTGAAACCGTCGGACATCACAAGAATTCCACGTGCATTCCTTACTTCGTGAGCATGGGGCCTCCACCAGAAGTCAATCCGGATTTTATAAAGGAGGTGGAGATGAAATTTCCAAGGAAAGATTGTCCTTTGTTGATTGGCTGCGCGGCCGGCGGGCGAAGCGCCAAGGCATCTGCGACGTTGCGTGAAGCCGGCTACACCAACATTGCTGATTTAGAAGGTGGTTTTAAAGCGTGGGCGATTGAATTCGGGGATATGATTGAGACTGGATGTGGCTGTTAAACAGACTACCGCGTGCGCGCGAACGTATCGCGTCGGGGGTGCCTTGGTAACTGTTTTACCCTTTTTGTTTGCCTAAAATACTAATAAACTCACGCAGCATACTCGTACTTTAAAATACCAATACTCATAGTAATGCGCACTAAATGACTCGTCAACCTAATTCTGCGTTTCCGAAACGCATCTCGGGCACTCGCACACAAAACCGTATGCTTCTTCCAACTGCGCTCTTCGTTTCGCTACGTTCAACGACCAATCTTCGTTCAAATCGATATACGCGATGGTGAGTTGTTCGCCTTGTTTTATATTCTCGTTGGCGACAAACTCGACGAGGTGGTTTCTTTCAGGCCAGGTGACGTTAACGTTAGGAGCGCAGGAGTGGTTGAACATGGAGCCATACGCGTAAATAGCTGATCCGTTCGACGCACCCGTGCGAATGGACGACGTTAAAGTTTGCTCCATCATCGCTCGAAAATCTCCCTGAGAAGAAGAAGAAGAAGCGCTTACCGGATATTCAACCTTGAACGAATTCAAGTGAAACCGCGTGGTTAAATCCGCGTACCACCGTATATCGAACACGGACCGAATTTTGGCCTTCTCTTCCTCGCTGTCGCGAACCTTTTCGCACGATTCCAACGTTTGTAAAAGTAAAGCGTGTTCCTCTTTCCACGAAGGAAACATTTGGTGCTCGTCTACGTGCGCGTGCACCAACAACTCTGCCACATTCGCATATTTCTTCATAGTTTTTCTATCTATACTAATCGCACCCTCTTCTTTTTTGTTTGTTCGTGCCTCCTCTTCTTCTTCTTCTTCTTCTTCTTCATTTTCTCGAATCCTTCTCGCCGCTTCCTCTGGCGTCATCTGGTTCACCTCCTCCTCGGAAATGTTCATTTCTTTTATCAATTTTTTGCGCATGCTTTGTGTTACCATGAATTGCACGGATGCTTTCGCGTTCGCGTTCGCGTTCGCGTTCGCGTCCAACCGAAAGCTCCTTTGGACGCTTCTTGTGGCTATTCTCAGCGCCATCAACGGAAACTTCAACTCGTTCTCTTCGCAATACTTCTCCATCCTTCTCAAATCCATCGTTTGTTCCGTCTCGTAAAAGCTCGCTCTCGCGTCTCGTTCGCACTCGACGCTGCAAAATCTCCCATCTGATGATACTTCCTCGTTGTTATTGTTGTTGTTGTTCTTCTTCTTCTTCTTTGAGAGCTCTCCCAGGCACAAGTAACACTCCAAATCGTAATTCCAAATCGTCGGATGACTCGTGATTGGTTTTTGCCGCCCCTCTGTCCCTCCTCCCGCCTTATTGTTGTTGTTGTCGTTCTTCTTCTTCTTCTTCTTCTTAAATATGCTTTCGTTTTTCGTCACGTCCCGACTCGCGTACAAACCTCTCCCGTTCTTCTCGTGGTGCCCGATGAAAAAATTCCCCGAACTCAAATCATCATCCAAAACGTTACGCAGCGGGTCGTCCAGAGAAAAGGATTCGTACACATCATCGTCGTCGTCGTTGTCGCCGCTTTTGAAAACAAACTTCCTCGAGAACAACAGCGTCACTGTCGTCGTCGCTTTTTTTGCCGCTTCTCTACGAGAGTGGTGGTGCATTTTCATCATCATCATCCTCATCATCTTCCCCGCGTTTATTTATGATAGCGTGCGCTCGTTATTGTTCAGTGTTGTTTCTCCGGGGTTATTTGGAAATCAATTTTATCATCATCATCATCACCCCGCCGCCGCTTACGATTGGAAGAAGTATATTCGATGAAACAGTCGCTGCGTACTACTATGCTCATCAAGTCACGCGCATTCTCCACGCACACGTGAGGGAGGCACAGCTTTTTGAGGGAAATCTCCCTCGAAAGAAGTGGATAAAAGCTTTTGCCCACAAAAAATTAGTCAACAACAACAACAACGCATACTCCTCCTTTGTTTTCTTTGTTGATTCGCACTCTCGCGAAAAAGAAGGACTTTGACTCTTCGTGTGCTCTCTCTTTTGTTCTCGATACGAACAACGCGCGATTGTGTGCTCGTTTCGTGGTGTTATTAAAAAACGGATATTAGGATTACACTTTGGAATAAAAGATATCAACGATGATGATGATGATGATGATGTGTCAAACAACAACTGCGTTTTCCCCGTCGTTCTCCTCCACTCTCGCGAAAAAGAAGAACTCGAGGATCGCGAAAACGAGGGGAATAACAACAACAACAGCGACGACGCAATCGTTCGGTCCGTGCTCTTGCCACGGCGGCGACCATCTCTCCGCCGAACGCAAAGCTGAACTCGTGTCTGTTTGCGAACAAATCGGCACCGCGGGGAAAGGCATCACCGCCTGCGATGAAGGACCAGGGACGATTGGCATGCGCTTAGAAAACGTCGGGATGGTGAACACGGAAGAGAACCGAAGAGCGTACAGGCAGATGTTGTTTGAATCGCCGAACGCGAATAAGTACTTATCCGCGGCTATTCTCGACCCGGAGACGTTGTATCAGAAATCGAACTCGAAGAAGCACGACGGGAAACTGTTCCCGCAGGTGTTGAGCGAGATTGGGATCGTTCCGGGAGTGAAGCCGCACTTGAAAGTTTACGCGTTGCCTGGTCAATCTGGAGCGACCGTCATGCAAGGTTTGGATTCGTTGGCGGTGAGATTGCAAGAATATAAAGACGCCGGATGCAAATTTGCCAAGTGGAGATCGCCGATGGATATCGACATCGTTAACGGTCAACCGAGCGATTTGACCATCGAGACGAACATGTTGGATTTAGCTCGATACGCGTTAATTTGCCAAGACGTTGGTTTGGTTCCAATTGTCGAACCAGATGTCTCGTTGAAAGGCGATCACGATTTAGAAACCGCGGTGAGAATCAACGTTAAGATCCAATCCGTGTTGTTTAAAGCGATGTTAGATCACGGCGTGTACATGGAAGGCGCTTTGTTGAAATCGAACATGGTCAACCCGGGTAAAAACTGTTCGAAAACGTACACGGTCGATGAAATCGCCGAAGCGAACTTGGAAGTTTTCCGAAGATGCTTCCCGACGGCGATGCGCTCGGCGAACTACTTGTCCGGCGGACAAAGCTTAGAAGACGCGGCGGCTCGATTGGATGCCATCAACAAGAAGAAAACTGTTCGAGATCCGTGGAACTTATCCTTCTCCTGGTCAGCGGCGTTGCAAATGCCTTTGTTCGAGTTGTGTCGAGGCAAAGACGAATTGCCGTTGCAAGAGATGGAGAAATTGTACGTGAAAGAGTTGGAAGTCGCCGGTAAAGCCGCGTTGGGGAAACACAAGAGAACCGGGACGGATGGCGACCACATCGGTAAGTGAGTGAGATGAGCGGATGTGTATACACACGGTGCGTGCGTGTGTACTGTTGTAACGAAAGACTATCCTTCTTGATGCCTATAAAACGTGACGCGTCGTCGTGTCGTTGTTTTCTCGCTCACCCCACGTAGTACTTCAGGAAAAATAAAACTTCTGTCTTTGTAATGAAACAAGTACACCACACAATTCATAATAAACTAAAACGCCCGCATATACATAACCACACGAGCGGAAACGATGACTGCGTTCACGGCCAATTCTTTCGCAGTATCGGGAGGACGCAACTCGTGTCGTTCTTTTCGCACCGCGTCTTTCCGAAAGAAGCACACTTTCCCGTCGTCGTCCGCATCGCCGTTTGCAACGAGAGCGTCGGCGAAAACATCGGACGACGACGACGCTGCAAAAATGCCACCACCAACGAGGAGAGAAACCGTCCTACTCGCCGCCATCGTCGGTCTCACCACCGCCGTTGCCACGACACCTTCGCACAATTCGTCGTTCGCCTCGGAAGAAGGAAGAAAACAAACGATTTTAATCACCGGTGGAAACTCAGGCATCGGGAAAACGGCGTCCGAACAGTTGGCAAAACTTGGCCATCGGGTGATTCTCCACGCGCGAACGCCGGCGAAAGCGGAGAAAGCGAAGAAGGAGATTTTGTTTACTCAGCCGGATGCGGACGTTGTGACGATGGAAAGTAACTGCGATTTGATGGATTTGAAAGAGGTCAGAGGGTATTGCCAGGAAGTGTTGGAGTATTTAACGTCGTCGAAGAGCGGCGACGGCGGCGAGGAAAATGGGAGCAACGTGAAGAAGTTGGATTCGTTGATTTTGAACGCCGGGATTATGGCCGCGCCGTACGAACTGAGCAAGCAAAACCACGAGAGTCATTTTCAAGTCAACCATCTAGCGCATTTCTTAATGTATGAGAATTTAAAACCCGCGTTATTTGCGAATGAAAGCGCGAGTAAAGGGCCGGCGAGAGTGATTTCGGTGTCGTCTTTATTGGCGATGATTGGCGAGTTGTCGCTGGACGTGAACGACTTGGATTTCAAAAATAGAAAATACGATAAGTGGTACGCATACGGACAATCAAAAGCGTGCAACATTTTGTTCGCGGACGATTTAGCAAAAGAAAATAGCATATCGAAATTGGTCGCGAATTCGTTTCACCCGGGAATAGTGACGACTGATCTAGTTCGCTATTCATTTCCGGATTTAATCGCCTCCAAACGCGACCCGGAACGCGAACGATGGATTCGCGAACGGGCGAGAAGGATTGGCATACGCGACGCGGACGAAGGGTGTAAGACGCACGTGTGGTTGGCAACGGAAGATGCCGCTTTAGAAAAAAGCGGGGAGTTTTTTGTGGACCCGGGATTGGTGTATCCGGGCGCGACGAGGAAACAACTCGTGGAGTCCGGCGACTGGTTCCTCGTGAGCGGAGAAGAATTCTTAGCGCCGCAACTGCAATTTCCGGAGAGGTTATTCGATGGGTGGAGAAACGACGAGACGAGAGTGAAATTAAGAGAACGTTCGCAGAATATGGTGAACGACTTTCTTCTTTAATAGTATAGTATAAGATTTTAAAATAGCAGCAGCAGCAGCAGCAGCAGCAGGCGCGCGCGTTGAAATTATATTTCACACGATTGAAACTAATCTAAAAACCAGGACGAACAAACCCGCTCTTAAACACGTGCACGGCCGTATCGTTAAATGCGCCGTTGTGTAAGGAAAACTTCGACTCCTTCGTTTCATCTTCCAACGATATTTCCTTCTCGATGCACGCGTTTTCCTGGTTTCCAACGACTACGACTCGATTCGGTTTCCGTTTCGTCTTCGTGGTCAACCTTGAGTTGTTCGCGAACGACCATCGCTCGTAATAGTTAGAGAACTTATTCCCGCAAAGAAGTATCTTTCCCAGGGGATCGTCCTCTTCGTTTTCGCCGCTACTCACCACATTCCAGCGGTGCGCTAAAATTTCCTCGTATAAATCCGCCTCGCAGTGAGGCATGTACGCGAATACTCTCTCATCCTTTTCTTCTCCGCTATTCTCAACGAACTCCTTCGACCGTTCCGCCGACCACGCTTCCACGCTCACGCCTTCTCTTCCCACCTTCATCCGTTTTAAAACTTCCAAATCCACCTTCCCGAACGCCGGGTCGTATATACACACATTCTTCAAAGCGCTAAACACCATCTTTTCTTCGCTCTCTTCCTCCTCGGATTCTTCTGCCAATAAAAGTGCAAACATCATCTGAAACCGACTCGTCGCCGAGTGTCTGAACGATCCGGTGCCTAAAACGACCATTTTTGTGACACTTTTTAACAACCTCCTCAAAAACCACCTTCGACTTGGTTGTTCCTCCGAGTCGGTTTCGTTTTCGTTTTCGTTTTCGTCGTCGACGAGCAGCCTGCGCAGGAAACGCTCGAAAAAAATCGACTCTTTCACGTCTCGTTTCGCGCGTTCCAGTTTTCTTTCCGTGTCCTTCACGAGCGTTTCGAAGTCGTCGTCTTCGTCCTCTTCTTTGTCTTCGTCTTCGTCTTCGCCGAGGCGGAATTTCGTTTTCGCGAGTTGGACGTTTCGGAGATGTTTTTTCCCTCGCGCCGAGCGCTTGCTGGAGACGATTTGCCACAACAACGCGTCGTCTGAATCCTCCTCGTCGTCTTCCTTCCCTTTTTTGATATCGTCGAATGTGGACATGTTGTTCTTCGTCGTCGTCGTCGTCGTTTACATCGTTTCAACGCGGGGAATTTTGAACTTTTGATGTGCGTGTTTTTGTGTGTGAAGATGTGTTGTTTGTAGGACGAATATTAGTATTTAACTTTTACCACGCGGTACTATTATAACTGGTTTCACGTGCGAGATGACGACGATATCCATTCTACATAGCCGACGTGACGTTCTCTCTCAACACGTCCGGCTTCGCCCCGGACCACTCCGCGATCTTCTCGCCGTTCTTCCACAGCATGAACAAAGGCACGACGCGAACGCCCCACTCTTTCATCAGCGCTCTCGACTCGGTGTCCGTATCGCCCATGATTTTCACAAACGTCGCCTTCTCCGCGAATTCTTCCGATAAACCGACGAACGTCGGGTAAATAACTTTGCAAGGACCGCACGTTTTCGTGGAAATTTGGACCGCGATGAGACCGTCGTTACCGCCCGTGACTGCATCCCACTCCGCTTTGTTGTTGGCGAATTTCACGTTTCCGTCGCCTCCGTCCGCGGCGCCCGCCGCTCGGACGACGGCGGCGCGTCCAGTACTGAACGTTCGTCGGCTTTGTCTGTTTCAATTGTTTGGCGTAAAAGAAAAGAGAGTGTTATCGCGTTGGGGTTAATTTAACGTGACTCGTACTACTTTCCTCCGTCGAAAGCGAGCGTTCTGAATACAGCGTATTCTCTGTATCCTTCGTGTTGCTGAGTCACACTTTGGGCAAAAAAACCAAAGCGCTTTTAAAAATCCCCCTCGGATCCCTATCCTTTGGATCTCTTTTCTCGCGCATTTCTCATCATCATCATCATCATCATCGAGAAGAAGAAGAAGACAAAGAAGACAAAGAAGAAAAAGTAAAGTAAAGCAGAAGACCTCTTCGAGAGGACGATCTCGTCGCGAAACAACCCGACACGAGGCGCGCGACACACAGAGCGAGAGAGAGAGAGAGAGGGAAAAAAAAAATCTCGCGATGTCTAATCTTTCTCACCGTATTCTTTTGGTCGTTACGGAGGAGATCGAAATCGAATTCGACGACAGGTGGTGGTGGTGTTGTTGTTGCGCAAAAAACATGACGATGACGGCTTTTTTTATGCGTTGTTGTTCTCTCTCTCTCTCGGTTTTAAAGTACGCGTGCGCGTGTGCTCTTTTCTCTCTCTCTCTCTCTCTCTTTCTCTCTGGCGCGCGAACTTGAGAGACGATGATGATGAGAGTTCCTCTGTAATAACGTCATACGCTTCCCGAAAACGCTCCTCTCTCAAGTATCTTCCTTGAATGTGTGAAATTTAGGGTTTTCTAAATTTGAGAGAAAAACGCCAATTTTGCTTTCAGACGAAAAAAAAATACACGCACGCGTTGTTGTTGTTGTTGTTGTTGTTGAAAGAAGAAGACGAAGAAGAAGACAAAGAAGAAGAAGAAGAGCGAGTAGGAGTACTATCACTACTACTACTACTAATAAAAGAATGGTATTACTCTCGATCAAACCGCGATTACAAAAAGAAAAGTGGTCTTTATATTGGAAGTGTTCGATGGCGACGCGAACGATGTATTTGGACGAGTTCGATTTGGACGTGGACATTGCGAAAACGACGGCGAGGGAGTTGAAAAAAATGATCGCCGAGAGGGTTGGTTTGCCGCCGGTCGCGGAGTTGTTTCGGTTGGAAGGGTTTCAAGAGCCTTGGGAGTTAATGTGCGCCCAGCTCGTCGTTGGTTCTCTCTTTCTTTTCCGTTGGTTTTTTACGTCGTTCGTTCGTTCGTTGAGGTATTTCGTGCGTTTTTTTCCTCGAACTGACAAACTCTTTCTCTCTTTCTTGTGATGATAAAAAAGTCAATACAAAGGCGTGGAACTCCAGGCGGATAAACCGCTGAGTGAATCCGGCGTACCAGAGAAGGACGAGTCGGACATGTCTGGTGAGAACGGCGTTCCTATCATCGTAGCTGTTCGCAAGCACTTGGTGGCGGAAGGATGGAAAATGGTACACAACGACGCGATGGACTCGGATACCGAAGAAGATGACTTTTAGTTCGCGCTGGATCAAATGGGAATTATGTCACATAGACTTGGTTTTATTGTCACTACCAGGTACAATAATATGATCATTACAACACGCGCGCGCGAATAGATAGAACGGAAAAAGGGATATTCTTTATTCTTTATTCAGAAGAAGAAGAAGAAAAATCTGAAGTCTCCTCAGCCGGTACAGCTACCGCTTCCTCTTTCTCTTCTACGACGACTCTTTTCCTGGATTGAAACGGCGCAACTTGCGAGTTCGCCGCCTGTCTGCTCTCCGCGTCGAAGAACTCTAAGAACCTGTTAATCTTTATTACCGCGGCGTGCGCAGCCTTGGCGCTAAAATCCGCGTACTTCTTCGCAGTCACCCCGTCGAACGTTTTCTGTTGCGTGTCGAAATACGTCTTAAAATCAACCTTCTCGATATCCTCGACGATGTTAAACGCCAACTCTTTCGCCCTTTCCTCTTCTCTTCCGGATAAAAACACGCACGCGGTTAACAGATTCTTCTTAATCGTGTTTGGTTCACCCAACACAGATTTCACGTTACTCAACAACGCCTCGAAGTCTCCGTCCTCGGCTAACTCTTCGCAGTTTCGTAAAATCTCTCGACTTCTCGCGATGGGCACGAGGTAAAAGAACAACGGCTTCTCCGGTTTCCCTCCGATAGAATCATCCGGAATTAACCCAAACCCGATAAATCCAACCGTTAACGCGATCCCAATCGCCAATCGTCTGTTCACCGTGTTCTGATCTTCCTCGCTCATCTCCGCCACCGTCAACTGTTCGCTCGGCTGTTCTTTCGAGACGAATTCTAATCCGTCTTGCAACCAGTTCCCGTCCTTCTTCTTCTTTCCGAAATCGAAAATCTGCTCGCGTTGCATGCTCCCATCGATTCGAGACTTTGTCCCGGTGCCCCTCGGTTTCATTCGCGCCAGTTCGTCGATGGTTAAATTTTCATTACTAGTGTTACTCTCTTCTCGCTTGTTGGACGCGTTGTTGTTCGTCTCCTCCAACTTTTGTTGCAACAGTTCTTTCTCCTTCTCCGCTCGCTCTAATTTCGCGAGCATTTCTTGCATGGACGTTTCGTTCATCATCATCGAAGAAGAGGAGGACTCGTTGTTTTCGTCGCTCTTTTCGTCGGAAGCTTTCGAGACGACTCGAAGAGTTCTTCTTTTACTTCTTTTTCTCTCTCTTTCGTTTAGAAGGTTTGTTTTCTTCGCGAACGTCTTCTGCTTCGTCTGCTTCGTCGTCGTCGTCATCGAAGAAGGAGGAAGACCGCCTTTGCCGCTCCGACGCGGACCAAACAAAGCACCTCGACTTCCGCGAGGAGGACAAAAAAACGCCTTGTTTGCCTTTTCCGAAAAAGCAAAGGACGACGCAAACATCGTCGTCTTTTGTCTGTGCTTTAAATCGCCCGCACTTTGCGCTTTGCGTTGAATATACGAATGGAGAGAATTTCATTCGTTTCGTCGTCTCGTCGTTTCCCCACTTTTGTGGAAGACTTTGCGTGAGTAATGTTAATGTTTACCTACGCGACGAGGACGACGACGACGACGACGACGACGACGACGACGACGACGAAAAGAGCGTCTCTCTTCTGTTTGCGAAGATTCGTTTCTTTTGAAGAAGGCGCGAGGAAGAGAGAAGAGAGTTCCTCGCGCGCATCTTTTTCCGGCAGAATGGCGGCTCTCGTTCAGGACGAAGATGTTGATGCGAACCGTAACAACACGACGACGACGACAACAACGAACACAACTTTTTCGAAGAAGAAGAAGAACAAAAAGGAAGATGCGGAGAAAAAGAAAGGACCGACGCCGGCACCGAAGCACACGCGGAAATACGGCGCGCCGATGACTGGGTACCAACTGGAACACGGCGCGAAATTGATGGCGGAAGATTCACCGTTCGCTTCCTTGAACTTGAAGGAAGCGATGAAAAGCGGCGCGGCGAAAGGCGTGAGATGTCGACAGCACGTGAACCCGCTGTCGCAGAAATTTAGCGCGCCATCGCGGACGCCCGATTGGGCGGCGATTTTCAAAGAACCGGTGAAACCGATGACCATAGACGTGGGATGCGGGGGAGGAAGATTTCCGCTGGCGATGGCGCAGCGGTTTCGCGAGAGGAATTTCTTAGGCGTGGATGTTCGAGAGGCTTTGGTGGAAAGAGGGGAGAAGTGGGGGGAGTTTGCGGAGGTTTCCGAGAACGTCGCCTTTGCGGCTGGGAATTGCACGGTGTCTTTGAAGCCGTGGTTGGACGATTACAACGAAAATAACAGAGACGAGAAAAGAAGAGGGAAAGTTGAACTCGTATGCGTGCAGTTTCCGGATCCGCACTTTAAAAGAAAACATTGGAAACGAAGGGTGGTGCAAAAACAAATGGTGGACGCGTTAGCGAGCGGGTTGGAAGAAGGGGCGAGAGTGTTTTTGCAATCGGACGTGAAAGAGGTGGCGGAAGATATGCGCGATAAGTTTGAGAAGTTTGGAAACGGGAAATTTGTCGTCGACGAGAGTTTACACGGGAACGAAGAGGTGATTTTCGAGGCGGACGCGCCAGATATATCGGATTGGGAAGGCGAGGAACACGAGGGGTTCGTGCCTACTTGGTATAAAAAAGGATGGTTGAAAGAAAATCCGCTGGGTATACCCACGGAAAGAGAAGTACAAACCACGAACGAAGGCCAGCCGTGTTTCAGAGTGATGCTCGTCCGAACTTGAACTGCGGAATAGTAGTATATAATATTTTTAAGAGAAGAAAGAGAGTGTTGAAAGCAATACATCGATTATACCGGTATAACTAGTACGGCAGTAACTATCATCCAAATTTGCGTCTAAATCGATCTCGAGTCTCGTTGAACTTTGCGCTTCCTTTAGGTATCGTCATGTTGTTTGCTACCGTAGAGGACTTCATCGTCGTTTCCACGATTTTGTTTCGGTTAAATATGAGCGAGGCGTCTCGAATCATGTCGCCGTATTTAGAGGAAGAAGGAATAGCCGACGCCGAACGCGCTGGACCGCCTCGGGCGGATAAGTTTCCAGCTTTTAACGCCGCGCGTTCAATCGCGAGCGCGCGACGGCGCGCTGATAACGAGTTTGCATTTTGCTCTGGAGCGCTCTTACTTCCCGGCTGTTGCTTCGAAGAAGAAGAAGAAGAAGAAGAAGAGGAAGCAGCAGCCGGCGCACGCGAGGATGCCAGAGACGACGTAACGCGCGATTCTCGCATTTTACTCTCCGTAATATTCACCGACGCGCCCGTTGGCGTTGACTTTCGCACCGACCTATGGTGCTCGTATTCCCTCCACGCGTCTTCATCTTCGTCAAAACCGTCGTCCGAAAAGAGCGATGCGATGTTTGGTATTTTCGATCCGTTACGTTTGTGCGTCATCGAGCCGCGCTCGCTTTCTTCATCGTCATCTTCGTAGTCATCAAACGATGATACCGATGAGTTATCGTCCACGTCCCCAGGATTATTTGAAGCCGGCGCCGATGAATCAAACGCGATGGTGGTTTTCCTCGCTCGCAAACTCTCGATTTCATCTCTCAACTCTGCCACCGTTTGATCTCTCAGAGCTAACGCAAATTGTAACTCCGCGTTTCGTGCCACCGCCAAGCGGTACTCGGAAAGAGAGCGCGCTAAACCAATATTACCTCTATAGTTACCACCACCTGATATTAAATCATCTACTTTCTTGCTGATTAAATCTCTCACGCAATCGTTCCTTGAGATTTCGTCCGCGTATTTTTTCGAGTCTTCCGCGTGTCGTAAATGTTGCTGGCGTAACTTTGCAATCTTCTTTTCGTGCTTAGCTTTGCCCTCACCTCGAGCAGCTGCGACGCGTTTTTCACGCCTAGTGAGTTCTCTGCGGTTCGACATATCTGCCGCTTCCAGCTCGAACAACGCTTTTTGAAAATTGACTCGCTCTTCCACATTTTCGGTGATTTCGTCGCAGAGCTGTACAACGCGTTCGTCGAGCGCTATGCGAGAAGAGCACGTTTTGCATTCGTCGTAAGTTGTCGCTGCATATTTATCACCATCGCGCGTACTTCCTTTATTGTTGCTATGATACTTTGAACGTCCAAACGGAATGCTATCTGTCATTGCCGATGACAGGACGGCGTCATCATTCGCGGTTGACATCGAATTGCTTTTTGTAGTATTTCGCCTCGAGAAGAAGCCGTGCAGTCTCGATGAAGTCGTCGATGACGCAGATTCGGCCGCAACCCTTTTATCATTACTGTTATTATCTAAAGCATTTCCAAGCGCTAGCTTTAATCTCGAAACTTCTGATTGTAAAGCTTCGACCACTTTGCGGTACTCACCGTTCTTCTTCATCTCGGCGACGTGGTGCGACTCTGTCGAAATCGACGAATGCGATGGGTTTATCATTTCAATAGATTTCGCGCGGTTGGCATAGGATAACGTATTCGCGTTGTTGATGACTTGTTCGGCATCTTCACTTACGGTTGCAATCATGACACATTTTCCCTTTCCACTCAAACCATCCTTTAACAAGCGAGTAAGCTTGGAGTCGCGATACGGAACGTATACCGTAGTCGTAGGTTTCCTTTGCGAAGATGCTTTTGGGGGAGCAAGGTGTGAATGATTACGATGTGCACCACCTCGTCGATTCGTATTACTCGCATTGTTTTGCGTATCGCTCACTTTTTTCCGCCGTCCGAGCGCGTTTATGCAATTCGCCAGCGCCAAGAGCGATTTGTTTATGCTCGCGCCGTCTCGCAACTTATCGCCTCTCGTGTTTGCCTCGTTCGCGCGTTCGCTTCCTGCGAGATCAACCAACGATAGTTTTCCGCGCTTTATTATGCATTCATTTTCGTTATCATTGTCGCAACTAGAGCCAATTCTTTCGCAAACGATAATCTCTAAAACAGCGTGCGATCTCGACGAAGTCGCGTTGATATCCGTCGCGTCCGTCTTACGCCTCGCGTTGCCCTTTTCCAACAAATCCGAAACGTGCGATGGGGAACACACGACGACTTCTCTAGCGCCAACAACTACCGCACCGCCACGACTTGAGTCTTCGCGTAACTCCAACTTTGGTTGTGAAGACGTGTTGATCCCGTTGTTTGAAAAACTATTTCTCGATTGTCTCAAATCGCCGCCCCCAAATACTCCGACGCTCGACGAAAGCGAAGCGCTCAGATCAAATTCATTTTTATTATGAGAATATTGCTGCTGTTGTTGTTGATGATGCTGTTGTTGTTGATGATGCGGCACAGTTGTCCTCTTTTCTGCGAGCAAATCGTACAAGTTCTCGTTATACACCTCCACGTACGAACACCTCACCTCCAACGTGCCTTCTTTTTGTTCTTCTTCTTCTTCCTCTTCCTCTTCTTCTTCTTCTTCTTCGCTTCCCGCGCGTCGTTTTTCCCTCCTCCTCTTCTTCCTCCTCTCTTCATTCATCCTCTCCACGCCATCGAACACGTCTCGAATCGACCGCATCATCATCCCCGGGTCATCTCTTCTGCCAATCATCGTGTGCGTCTTCCCCGAACCGGTCGCGCCGTACGCGAACACCGTCGCGACGCCGCCTCGTAAAATCGTTTCCACGACGTTTAAATCCTCTTCTTTGGAGGAGGAAGAGGAAGAAGTCGAAGAAGTCGAAGAAGACGAAGAAGTGCGCCTTAAGAAAACGTCTCTGTACACCTGTTCGTTGGTCGAATACCGATCAAAAACCGCGTCAAAGGTGTACTCCTTCGCTTTTTTCGTGGAACTTGCCGGTACCGGGTTCGAGATTCGCACGGTTTTGCGATCCGCGCGAGTGTCTAAATACGCGTTGTTGTTGTTGTTGTTGTTACTGTTGTTGTTCGGAGTCCCATCGCGCGTTGATGACGACGACGACGACGACGACGATGCCGTCGTTAGTGTTCCCGACTTTGAGGAAGTTGTGGTCGTATTTTTTTTATTCTTCGTCTTTTTCTTCTTCGTCTTCTTCTCGTCTTCTTCTTCGTTTACGTCGTCGTGAGAAGCAACGACGCTCGTTTTTGTTGGTGCGACGACTTTGGGTCGCGTGCGCGTGGCCACGAAGAGCGTTGAAAAAACAGTCATGATGACGAGAGTCGTCGTCGTCGCTAAAAGTCGTGCGCGTGTTTCTGTGTCTGTTGTTTTTCCTTTTTTTTTCACTCTCGTGTTTTTTTTTGGTCAACGAAAAAAAACTGATTTCTTCCGTAATTTTGGCCAATTAAATTCCAATTCCAATGTCACCACAAACCTTCTGTACTTCTCTTCACACCTTTTTATTAAGCCGAATACAACGCGCGCAGCACGATAATACTTTGTTCACAAAGCGAGAAGACCACCCGCGGTGATGATAAAACAGCGACAGTGATGATTGGGAGCAAAGTCGTTTTTTTTCAAAAGGAGAGATGCAAAAGGATGTAGGAGCGTAGCGCGCGCGTCGTCTGCGCATCATGTTTTCGTTGGTGTTTCTTTCGCTTTTAAGAATAACGACGACGACGAACGCGGCGCTCGTTCGAGTGCAAAAGCCGCCAACACGAACGCAAACGAATTGTAAACCAGCGTGTCCTTCCCTTTCCGTGCCTTCGGAGTGTGGGTACGTCGGGACGGCGAAAGACTTGATGATGATGACGACGACGACGACGAGTCCTCCTCCCAACGAAAAACGAAGAGTGCTCCTCGCGAGTGGGTCGTCGTTAAAGTCGTTAAAATCGAGAAGACGGAGGAGCGGTAGTTTTACCGGTAAAAAGGGCGGTGGTGGTGGCGGCAAATCTCGAGGACAATCGCAACCGTTTGCGCCTCCTTCGAACGAGTTCATAGACGTGTTGAGAGCGAATTTGCGATATTGGAGAGAACTCGGCGAGGAGAAACAACGCTGCGGTTTGTGGACGTTAGACTGCGTGAAAAACTACTGGCCGGAAGATAAGATACACATGAACATCACGAGGGAAATCACGCATCCAAGACATCCATTTTTACGGTTGTTTGTGGGGAACAAAGTGCCCGCGGAGGAGAAGTGGGCGAATTTTTTTCCGGACGTGAAACCGCTCGGATTCGGGAGTTGCGCCGTCGTCGCAGTAGGTTCGAACGTGTTGAAATCCGAACGAGGGAAGGAGATTGATGCGCACGATACCGTTATTAGATACAACAGTCCGATGAAGAAGTATGAAAAGAGCGTGGGTAAGAAAAGCGACGTTATATATTGGAAAATCCGAGGCGACGAGAAAGAATACGGCCAAGAAGGACAAAAGGCGGCAAAGTTTTACATGTTCAAAGACGAAACAAAACTACGCATGGTGGCCTCCAAGAAAGACTTGAGCGAGAACACGTTCAAAGGCAAACCAATTCTCTGGCCTTCGCCTCGAAGAAACGCGGTCTTTGAAGCCGCGTATTATCTTTACAAGAAAGAAAATAAGAAAATCTCCAGAGGCGCCGCGTCCGGCGGTTTCAAGTTAGCCGGCGATATCCTCGCGTCGGGTTTGTGCACGAGAGTCGATTTGTACGGCTATTCCAGCGAAGGCGCGGGAAAGTATTTCAACCTGGGGAAAACCATGAGCAGCATCCATCTCATGGGGTTAGAGAACTTCATCTACAGAGTCGCGCAAGAGCAAGAGATGATGTGCGTGTACGATTAAAAAGAGTAGTTGTAATTATAGTAGTAATAGCAGTAAAGCGCTGAGCGTTGTTTTAGATATCATCCTTTTAAATCTTCTAGTTTAGCGTACATATTGTCCAATCGTCGTCGTCGATCGGCTATCGAGTTTTGTTGTTGTTCATGTTGTTGTTGTTGTATCCTTTTGATCTTTCTGTTACTCTTCTCGGCGGTCGCGTCGCCGTCGTCGTTCTCTTGGCCGCCGCCGCCGCGAGGAGGAGGAGGTGCACTCCTCGCTCTTTCCAACGCCTCCAACCGTTCCTCATAGTCGTTGAGACGATGCAGCAGCTTTACGCTCATTCCCTCCCAAAGCGCATCCAGTTTCGACAGCGTCTCCTCGTACCTCTTCTCTGCGATTACGTCTCGTTCTTCGCTTCCCCGTTTACACTTCTCCGCGATATCTTTGATGCGCTCGTCCGTTTCTCTCGCGCGTTGTTCGTGGATTTCTTTCATCAGATGCATCATCTCCGCGAGCGTTTCCAATTTTTTCTCATCATCGTCGTCGCGACGATGATGTGTTTTCATTTTGTCTTCTTCGCGGTAATTACGGTGATTGCGACGGCAGTGGTAAATCTCGTTCACCTCGTCGTCGCGTGCGTCGTGAATCGTCGCGGTACAACTGGTAAAATTCTCGCTTATTATAAATGTGTGTGTGTGTGTGTGTGCGCGCGCGTCAACACCTAATAATGAGTGAGAAATATCTTTGAAATTTCCCTCGGTTTCCTCATTTTTTACTCCTACAAAACTGCTCTCTCTCGCAATCAGACGAAGATGACACCGTCATCATCCTTGGCGGAAAAAGTGGCCACGTTTGCCTCGGTGACCGGAGTGGAAGATCAGAGCACGTCCCGACGGATCTTAAAGGTGTGTTATTCGTAGTATTCGTGTTTGCCCTTTTTCGTGTGCGCGAGAAGTCATCGGAAAGTCTTCCTCGCGTCGCATCGTTTCAACTTTTTTAACTCGTCCAAAACGGTTGTTTTTACGTACACGTCGCGCGCTTTTAAAAGGAGTTTAGTAGTACGCGGTAAAACCTTCTTTCGCTGCTGACTCTTGCTCTTCCTAATAATCGCGCCGCTGTTGTTGTTCTTCTTCTTCGAATAAAAACAGAGATACAAATGGGACATCGACAGATCCGTGGACGCGTTTTTCAGCGGCACGTACGAGAAAGAAATCGAAGGCGTTTCCGATGCGGAGATTGATGAGAAAACTGGGGAGTTGATTCAACGACCAACCCGCGAACAAGAACAAGAAGACAAAGAACAAGAAGACAAAGAAGAAGAAGAAAGAATGACCATAGAAGACGATAGCGCGAGTGAATATAACACGGGAGAGGACGACCCAGATTTTGTGGAAATCGATAGCGATGAAGAGATGGAGCGGTTGATTATGAACCCGCGAGACGAACGGGAGAGGGAGCGAGCGGAGAGACAGATTGTCGATTTGACCGGGAGCACGCCGCGGCCGGCAAATTTACCAGTTGGAAGTGGAGATCACAGACATTCGGCGAGGCGGGCGCTTGAAGAGGCGCGGGCTACGGCGGTAGGAGACGGAGGACGAGCGAATGGGAATTTGTCTCACATGATGCGCGGAGAAGCGGCGAACCGCGGCGAAGGAGACCAGGACGAGTTTATTTTACCGGATGGCATCGATTTGGAAGAGGCGAAACAGTTAGAAGCAGCCATGTTTGGCGTCGCGTACGAAGCACCAGAGGCGAGGCGGCCGATTGATCCGTCGCAATCGCTACCGTTTGTCGATATGAACGCGTCGGAGGACGTGTTGCGCAATAGATTCGAAAAATACGAGCAAGATGCGGCGTTTCAAGAGTCTTTGAGATTAGATCGAGAAAAGGAAACGAAGAGAGTTTTGGAAGAGCACAAAAAACTATTGGAGAAAGAAGAAGCAGAAGCGAAAGAAAAGAAGAGACGCGTCGAAGCGGAAAGGCACATCGAAGAGGCGAAATCGACTTTAGAAGAGGAGCCGGTCGCGGGAACGCCGGACGTGGTGACTATTCGATTGACGTTCCCAAACGGCGCAAAATTGCAGAGGCGTTTTTTGAAAGCGCACGCGTTGAAAAATATGTTCGCGTTTATCGATTCGAACTCCACCGCGGAACCGGAAGGTGGACCACACAAGGTTTTACCGAAAACGTATCGATTAGTAGCACACCATCCAAGAAGAGAGATAGAGTATAGCAGCGAAGGTACAATCGGGAGCATGACGAGTAGTAGCATGGAGGCGTTTTTCGTCGAGCTTTTACCCGATGTATAGAATAAATGAGAGAAAAAAAGGAGGAGAAGGATCTGGAGGAAGAGAATAAATAGAGATACAAATATCGGTTTCAGATCGTGAAAGAACGAGATACTTCTTTTTACCGCGCGGTGAGTAAAATACAAATGTCAATCAAAAGAGCACAACTATTCTAACTCTAATGCCGCGTCGCAGAGCATGTGTCCAAGTATAGGACGACACCGTTCCAAACACGCCCCATAAAACACGCCTTCTTCGCGCAAACCTGCTCCTCTCTTCACGTTCGGTCCCATCCACGTCTCTGCAATCGCAATCGGTTTCCACCCTTTCCTCGCGCATTCCGCCAACAATTTCGGCGCCGCGCAATCGCCGCATCCGCACGGCAACTTTGACGCGTCGCCGTAGTAACACTTCCTAATGTTCAGCTCCACGAGCTTCCTTCTATTGTTTTCAATATCGCTACTACTACGAATACTACTACTATTACTGTTATCGCTGTTATCATCGTCATCACCCTCACTCATCTTCCTCTCTTTTCTAAAACTCGGCAAACTGTACGAATCCCAAATCCTTTCCAACAGCGCCCTCGACATGTTCTTCCGTTTCGTCTTCAACTCCGTCACGGCCGTCGCGGCCGTGCCACTCGACCCCGACGACGACCACGACGCTTCTTTCTCCAACTTTTTAATTTCCTCCGACAACTTCTCAATCTTTTCCCTCTCCTCGATGTATTCTAAACTGTCGTGCGTCAACCGCGCCAACGGAGGACACCACCCGGGAACCACCCACTCGCCCATCCATTGTCCGCTAAACGCTTTCAACACTTTCCTCTCACTCGTCGTCGTCGTCGTCGTCGTTTCGCACAGGAGCACGCCAATCATTTTACCCCCGGTTCGTTGGTCGTACACGTCCTCGACTAAAAACTGACCACTTTCGTCCTCGTCCGAGACCGATTTCTGCTTCCGCAACTTCTCGAGCAACGCTTTCGCTACCTCTTCCGCCTCCCGCGTTCTTTCCAAAGTGTGCGTCTTGCCGCATAAATTGCAGTACCCTTTGCACGCTTCCTCTCTTTTTGAGAGTTCAATCACCGCCTGTTTCCTGCGTTCGTTCGCTCTTTCGTTCGCTTTGAGATTGATTTGATTTCTTCTTCTTCCGTCGTCGTCGTTGTCGTTGTTGTTTCCCACCACGGTCGACGACCGACGAAAACGACGACTGCATTTCTTCTTCTTCTTCTCTCTCTCGTTCTTCTCGATGATCGCGGAGGAGGAGGAAGGGCAACGACGACCCACGACGACGCACCGTTGCATTCTCTCACTTTTCCATTTCCGTTCGTGGTTTGCGCGTCACTTTTTCTGCAGTTTGCGAGAGAGAAACGACGACGACGATTATAACGCGCGCAATGGCGGAGAGCAGCAGTTTTATTCGCGCGCATTCTTCTTTTTGTGCGCATCGTCGTCATCAGCAAAAGCGGCAACACCACGGACGACGACGACTACGACGAAGAAGTTCGGCGGCGTTTTGGAACGACGACGACGAGAAGAACAACAACGACAAAAGCAACGACGACGACGACGACGAAGCAAAGAGAATAGCCGAGGTCTTGTACGGGAAAGACAAAGACAAAGAAGAACGACGACGAGGACGAAAAGATGATGATTTTGAGTTCGCAGACGACGAAGCAGAGCGACGGTATTACCAGAGCTTACCGAGAACGTTGGAGAGAGACAGCGGCGGTTTTGGTGGTACGAGTGGTAGGAGTAAAAGGAGCAGCAGCGCGAGGACAAGTTGGGACATTTCCGACGCGCCGGAAGATTCAGCCATCGTCGAATTAGCGAAGGTGATTGAACGAAAATGGGAGGAGGAAGCGTTCGCGTTCGCAGCGGCGACATCGACGAGGACGATGCAGACAACCTCGACGACGACGAGAAGCGATGAGGAGGACGCGGAAGATAACGACGATTCCGTCTCTGAATTTCCAACTGCGCCGGAATTGAAATCTGTGCGCGCGTTTCCCGAAGGCAGAGAGGACGGGAACGACGGCAGGAACGGTAAATCGTGGATCCGGATAGAGAACGTGTGCTTGCGATCGAAACGCACGTTTCGTAAGATGCACTTGGAGTTGGCGTGGGGGCCGATGGATTTTGTCGTCTTGCATTGCGTGATTTATCCGCACGCGATTGTGGACGCGCCGATATTTGCCGGTGATGTGGTTGGGTTTCGTGGGCGAATGTCGCTCTCCATCGTCGATTTAGCCCCGACAAAGAAGGAGGAACACGACGAAGACGACGATATCTTCGACGCGTTCGTCTCGGGATTAGAGAGTAGAAAGAGAATAGAGGAAACGTTAGAAAAGAGACCTCTACCGGAATGGGGCGAGGCTATTCTATCTTCGAAATGCGTCTGCATCGGTGGCGATAAAGATCAAATCGAAAATCAAAAGCAATTTGAACTCTTTCGCGAGTACTTCCTAGACGTCATGGACGGATACCTCTTCCTCGCCTCCACGGCGAGCGACAAAAAGATTCTCAAAGACACCGTTCGAGCGTATAAAACGAACCAAAAAGTCGCGCTTGGAAACCACCCAAAAGACGACGACGTAAACGACGACGACGACGAGGACGACCACCCGTCTTTCGCTCTCCCAGACGCCCTCCTCCGCTTAAAAAAACAAATCCTATTCTGCGAGAAGCAGTTAACCAACGAGAAAACGCGCGCCGTGTTAGAGCGCGCCATGGGTTCGCGCTTGTGCGAAAGGTACATGACGGAAGTTTTGTTCGACGTGAACGAACGCACGCCTCTGTCGTAGCCGTACTAATAGCAGTAGAAGTAGTGATAGTAGTCGTAGTCGTAATAGCAGCAGCAGAGTAGTCGTAGTATTGAAAAGAAGCGTTTCGTAAGACCTTTCCCTCTTTCAGGAGAGCGTTTGCTTCATAAAAAAATTCATCGCTTGAACACGCAAAAAAAAACATCATCATGCCTTCGGCTCGGGCGAAACGTTCCGCCGCCCAGGCTGAACTCGCCGGAACGACTCCCCCTGCGACTCTCGCGACGACTAATGTTGGTGGTGGTGCGAGCGTTGGCAACGGAGGAGGAGGAGGAGGAGGAGGAGGCGCTCCTTCGATGGACGAACAGGACAAAAACAGCAGTCGCCGCTCGGCGCGATCGACTGCGCATCACGCGACGACGAACAATACCACGACGAACGCGACCACTGCGAATGCGGCGGCGCAAAATGCGAACAACAACAACAACATTAATAACACCGCGAAGGGAACGACGACGATTCAGACGACGGGAAAAGAAGAGAAACAACATCCCATCATTCACTACCGAATAGGGGAGATTTTAACCAAGCATTTCGCGAGGAAGCTTATGAAAAAGGACGGCGGAGACGGAGGGGAAGACGCGGAGGAGGACGACACTAACATCTTCGAGGTACGAATTCCGGCGGAGTGTGCGGTGTCCACCAATCGACAAGTGCGGGGACATCAGCTTTGGGGGACGGACGTGTACACGTCGGATTCGGATTTAGTCGCGGTTTTAATGCACTGCGGGTATTACGTTCCGAGTTTACAAGTGCCTCCGAGTTTGTTGGAGATTCGCGCGCTCGTTCGGCGGGTGGACGACGTGTCGGACGAGTTTCGGAGTTCGAGCAGGAACGGTATTCGAAGCCGAGCGTGGGGGAAGAGCGGATTCGCGAAGAAGAAGAAGATGATGAGGAGCGGCGGAGAAAAGGCGGCGGCGGCGGCGCCGGCTTCAGAGGCGGGCGTAAAAAAGGAAGAAAAGAAGGACGTCGAAGACGGTGAGAACGGTTCTGGCGGTGCGAACGGCGGGGAAGGTGCCGCGGCGGCGCACTTGCAAAGCAACAACGGTGTTTTGCAAACCTCCAACGGGCAAATAATCAACGCGGATGATTTCGGGATGGTTGTAGAATCCGCGGTGGCGGTGACGGTGAATCAACAAATCATCGAGTTGACACCAACAGCGTCGGAATCGTTGAGGTATATGGTGGTCCCAACGTTCGTTCCGGAAGATAAGGAACGCGCGCAGAGAACGCGGGCGGCGTCTAACGCCAACGTCAACGTCGCCAGGAAGAAGAGGATGATACGAGAAGTGACGGTCTTGTACAACTTGTGCAACGAACCGTGGTTGAAGTATTCCATGGCGGCGGTGGCAGATAAAGGGTTTAAGAAATCTCAGTGGACGTCTGCGAGGTTACGCAGAGATACGTTGTATTTGGAAACGAAAGACGAACGGTATCAGTTATCCTGGGTGAAAGGTAAAGGCAAGGACGAAAACGAAGGCTCCTATCAATTCGCAAAGTGTAAACGAGCGTTACCGCTGGAAGAGATGCGAAAGAAAGGCATTCCGTTACCGAAAGACGAGTTGAAAGACGAGATTAAGAATTTGAGTTGGAACGAAATAAAGTTTGGCGTGAGAGGATTGAAAGTGAAAGAGAGTGAGTATCCAGTCACGAGGTTGCAATTTTTGGCGCAAACGGCTTCCTCCGCCTTTTAAAACTCGCACACGATTGTAAATCCTTTTATTATTACTATATATTTAGAGGGAGAGAGGGGGAGAGAGAGAAAAAGAGAGAGAGAAGAGAGGGAGTGAGTGAACAAAGCACGCGCACCTAGCGATTTGTTTTCATTATCATTATCATTTACCGAGTATACAACATATCTAATAATACAAACATTACGATTTTACACATTCGAACAAACGACTCGCGAATATTATTTCGCGAATCGAGGCGTACAAAACGCTCATCATCATTATCGACTCATCCAGTTCGAATCTTCCGCGTTCGGTTTCCCTCGCATCCCTCGCATGTCACCAAACATTTCATCAAACGCCGGGTCGAAATCTTCGAACGGTTTGCCTTGGTCTTGCCCGTACCCCGAATCTTTCGTCCCCCACCCGTTTTCGTTATCGCCGCCGATGACGATTTGTTTAATCCCGACGTACTCTCTGCTCAAAGTGATTAAAGAATTGATGAGCACATCTAATGCCATCTCATCCGCGGTGCCTAAATCCATCCAAACTCGCGCCCATTTCCCTCTGTATTCAACTTCCCCGATCGCGTGAAACAACGACGCGCTCGTTCTATCGTGCGATCGAGCGACGTCGTAATCCAAATGACTCACCGTGTCGTTTAGGACCGAAGCGCTTTCTAAGCACTGTTGATTTTCCACGTTATATCCGCCTAATTTTCCAACCACGAACCACGATTTAATCGCCTCGTCGAAGAATTCTTTCTCTTTATCCTCTATGGTATTTCTCGCTTCCATCCAGACCCACAAATTTTGCGTTTGCACTTGCCTGAAGAACACCAACGTCGGCGTCTGCGAACCGTTCTTATTGTCGTCGTTTGACCCTTCGTCTCCAACGCCATCTTCGTTCAACGGTTTGTACACTCGACTCTTCTTCTCATCAAATCTCTTCCGTATGGCTTGTTCGATGGCATCTGGATCGCTCGCGTCTATTCCTTCCAACAACTTTTCCACGTCTGGATCCCAGCTCGCGCTGTCGCGTAAAATCTGGAACATTTTTTCCTTCGCGGCAGCGGCGGCGGCGGCGCTTCCTCCGTTGGTTTCTGATGCATTTTCATCATCGCTCTCGACTTTTACTCCTTTTGTTGCGTATTTCTCATCGTTCGTTCGCCGTTGTTGCAAAGTTGTCGTTAAAAGCTCTCGCCGTTCGTTTCGTCTCTTTGACCTTCTGAAGTCCTTCTCGTTGTTTTCATCCTCATCATCTTCCACTCGTATTAAACACCTCGTCGTCGTCGTGACGATGGAAGAACAATGATGATTTAAACGACGACGATGACGTCGATGATGATGAGAACATCGTGACGGTCTGAAAGACGACGAGAAAGCAGCTTCGGCGCGCATGGTATATTGATTTTTGTTGTGTGCAATAATTGACCTATGAAACTCGTGAAACTCAAAAACCCTAAAAAAGCAAATTCTTCTTGGAAAAGGGGAACTACTTTCGTTTTTTGACTTCTTCACTTTTTTACATTGATATCACACACACACACACACATAACATATATATATGATGCAACCTCATCATCCACAGACGCCATCTCGGGACAGATTTATCGCCAACCGATCTGCGATTGACTTGGACGTCGCCAGGTACGCTTTGGAGGGTAAATCATCCACCGAGAATAGCAACGATGATGATGATGAGAACGGTGGTCGAATGGATGACGATGGAAAACACCACCACCACCACCGATCCGTCGGCATCGCGAGTCCGAGTAAAGAGGCGTATAAGAAATCGTTAGCGTCGAACTACTCGGTACAAAACGGTGGTGAAAATGGTGATCACTTGAACTCGAAAATCTTAGCGTTTAAATCGAAAGCGCCGGCGCCGCCGAGCGGCATGGAGAACGCTTCGCGCGAGATGTACTCCTCGAATCATATCGGAGTTTTAAAGGGTGGAAAAAAACAGTTCCGTCACATCCCGCAAGCGCCGGAGAGGATTTTGGACGCGCCAGAGTTGGTGGATGATTATTATTTGAACTTGATCGATTGGTCGTCCCAGAATTCCATCGCCGTCGCTTTAGGGTGCACGGTGTATTTATGGAACGCCGGGACGGGCGCGATCGACCAGTTGATGCAGACGGACGTGGAAAACGACGAAGAGGATTACGTGACCTCCGTGAACTGGGCTCCGGATGGAAAGCACATTGCGGTGGGGACGAACAACGCGGAGGTACAGATCTGGGACGCATCGAGAGCGAGGAAAGTGAGAACGTTGAAAGGCCACGAGGCGAGAGTTGGCGCTTTGGCGTGGAACGGGACGCAGTTGGCGACTGGTTCCAGAGATACGACGGTGATGACGCACGACGTGAGGATTCGAGAGCATTGCACGAACACGTTCACGTGTCACTCACAAGAGGTTTGCGGGTTGAAATGGTCGCCAAGCGGGACGCAGTTAGCTTCGGGTGGGAACGACAACTCGTTGCATATTTATGACTCGCAGTCGTTGTCGAATGGTACGTACAGACACAAGTTGGTCGCGCACCAAGCCGCGGTGAAAGCTTTGGCGTGGTGTCCGTGGCAAGCGAATGTTTTGGCGTCTGGGGGCGGGACCGCGGATAGATGCATAAAGTTTTGGAACGCGAATACCGGGGCGATGACGAACTCGGTCGACACGCACTCGCAGGTGTGCGCGTTGCAGTGGAACACGCACGAGAGAGAGTTGTTGTCGAGCCACGGGTATTCGCAGAATCAGTTGTGCTTGTGGAAGTACCCGACGATGACGAAGATTGCCGAGTTTACTGGCCACACGGCGAGAGTGTTGCACATGGCGCAGTCGCCGGACGGAACGACGGTGGTTTCCGCGGCTGCGGATGAGACGTTGAGATTTTGGAAGTGCTTCGCGGAGAACAGCGTGGATTCGAAGAGGGTGGCGAAGGACGCGGCGAACGCGGAGAGATCGGTCTTGAAGAGGTTCAACTTTAGATAAACGCAACAATACACTAACAATCAGTCAGTTATATCTAGTAGTAGTAAGTAGTAGTGTGAGTGCACGCGATGCGTAGAAGAAGAGGAAGAGGGATGGAAAGATGGATGGATGGGAGAGAGAGAGATGTATTTTATATAACAATAGCTTTTTTAGAAGACTCCTTCTGCCGAGGGAAAAGAAGAAGCGAGAACGGAGAGAGAGAGAAGGAAGAGAGAAGGAAGAGAGAAGAGAAAAGAAAAGAAAAACAGGAGAGCGAAAAGCGTCTGGTCCGGATGAGAACCGCGAAGCACTTTTTGCGTGCTTCGGCGTGGTTACATGTGAGAGAGAGACCGGACGCGTTTGACTTCTCAGCAGAGACTTTTTTTCTCGTTTTTTTTTTCTCGTCTTTTTTGTTTTTTTTCCTTTTGCTTTGTGTTTTCTTTTCTACTGCAGGAACGACGTAAACGACGACGACGATACCGACGCCGAAAACCAATTCCATCCACGCTTCGCCGACAAGAACAACACCGTTATATTATATTGGAGCATTCTTCGCGCGTCCGGATAAACCATCATCACCAACACGAACGGTATCTTTCGGTACCTTTCTTCAAAATATTATAAGAAAGTGTCCCTTCAGTTCAGAAAATCATAAAACCCTAAAACTCCTGAATGTAAAAATTCAAAAATTCAAACCGAGTGGCTCCTCCTCCATTCGAACGCTTGCGCTGCGCATCCCAGATACACATCACAAACACCACCACCCTTTCCTTTTGCTTGCTGCGCGCGGTGAAGTGTGCTGTCTCGCATCCTACGCGCGCACACATACCCCGCATACACCTCTACGCGCACGCACGCACGCGCTCGATCGACGGCACGATAAAGAAGTTTCACTATGTTAGTCGAACGGGGAAACTACCGCCATTGTTACGAAATCATCCGCAGAGATGGCTACCAAACGCCGATTTTAATCTATGTTTCCACCTCGGACGTGGACGCGTTGTGCGCGTACAGAATCTTAAAATCCATGTTCCAGTCGGATAACGTCCCGTTTTCCGTGTTCCCGGTGAGCGGGAGCGAGGAGCTGCGGAAACGAGGGAAGGAAATCCCGGACGATGAACAAAACCGGGCGATAGTTTTGATAAACTGCGGAGGGACCGAGGACGTGAGAGAGATGATGGATTTGAAAGTGAATTGCAGAGCGTACGTGTTGGATTCGCACCGACCGTTGTCGTTGCAAAACGTGTCCGAGGAGAATAAGGACGTGTACGTGATCAGAGATGACTCAAAGGAAGGGGATGATTACTTTCCGGAGATGGATACGGACTCGGAAGAGGACGACGACGACGAGAAGAACGAGGACGAAGCAGAGTCGGATTTTAGTTCAGACGACGACGACGACGAGGAAGAAACGGCAAGACGCAAACAAATCAAGCTTGATAGACAAAGAGAGAGGCAGTCGCAAAGAGAGGCTCAACAGCCGGAGTCGCCGAGGACGGTCGCGTTGCGAAGAAAGAAAAGGCAGGCGGAAAGGGTGGCGTATTGGCGACGCGGGTCGTATTACGGTCGATCGGCTGGGTTGTGCGCATTCGATATGGCGTTTGACATGAAGAAAGAGGGACTGGAGAAGAATTTATTGTTATGGTTAGCGATTGTGAGTTTAACCGACCAGTTGGCGCACCAAAAAGTGAGTCTGGAGACGTATAAGCAGTATTGCTTTCAGCTGATGTCGCAAGTATCCAATCAAATCAACGGGAACATGCACCAGGAGAGAGCTTTGGACGACGGGACGATGGTGAAAGTGTTTGAGGATCGCAAGATTTCGATTGAATTGGAAGAGTTAAGGTTTGAGATGATGCGGCATTGGAACTTATACGATGCGATGCTGCATTCGCCGTACGTTGTCACTCGATTGCAAACGTGGAAAGAGAGCGGTGTGCACTTGTTGGATTCGTTGTTGGCCACTTGCGGGTTGTCCTTGCAAGAAGCGAAGCAGAAGTTTTCGCACATGAGTCCAAACATGGAGAAACAAATGCGGGAAAAGTTGAAAGAGCACGCCGGATCGCACGGCGGGTTGCACGATTTAACGTATTGGTCGTTTACGTACCACCATGGATTTAAAGTAAAAATGTCTGCGATGGACGTGGTATACGCCGCGACGGCTATTTTAGAGAATTATTCCAGGTGCGACGTAGAGGACGATGAGGACGAAAAGGAAAACGAAGAAAACATCAACACCGAAAATGACATGGATATTAGAGGTAACAGTAACAACAACAGACGGAAAAGCGTGGGAGGAGGAGGCGATGAGGAAGACGGCACGCCGGAATCCTCGGCGGCAGCGTTCTGGACCGCCTCGAAGGTTTTAAGTTTGAGCAACTGGGAAGAGACATCAAATGGATTACAACGAGCTATGCGCGTGCAACGTGCGCTCATTCGTCAAGGTGGGTTCGCTTTGTCGAACAAAGGCTCGATTAAAACGCTCGGTTCGTTGAGATACTTTTCGTTGACCGAGCACGGTTCTCCTGCGGATGTGGATTTATTTAAGCATCCGCTGACGCTTTTGCGATTGGCGTTGTTTTTGCAAGATGCTTTGAGACAGGTGAAAAAAGTTCTCAGACCGTTAATCGTCGTCGGTCCGTCTATGATTGACCCGAACTATTTCTTGGTTGTCGGCGTGACGGAAAAGCCGCAGACAGATTCGATCGAAAGCGGAGGTAACTTTTTCATGCAATCGTACGCGCGCGCGGCAGAGCAAGTGAGAGCGCACACGAAACACGGGAGTTTCGAAGGAAGCGTGGTGCAAGTAGCCAAAACGGACTTACCGGAGTTTTTAGAATCGTTGAGTGATATCGACGCCGAACGCGTCGCGAGACAAGCTTATATGAGAAATTATTAGGAGTTTCGTTGTAGAAAAAATCTTCGGTACAAATACACACTTAAAAAAAAATTACAGCTACCCAGTACCCAGTACCTGTCACGTATCTATGTATCAATTGTGCACAGCTTACGATAGCGCTCATTGAAATCTACATCTATCCATATCTTATTTAAAAATACATTTAACCGTTACGGGACGCGACGTAACTGACGGCCATTTTCAAATCAGTTAAAACCAACTTTAAAGCCGCCGTCCATTTTTCGTCTCTATTGAATGTAAACGTAACTTTCTTCCCGTCTACTTTGTCCGCCTCGATCGAGTACGGGTACCGAAACACTGGTTCTACGCCCATCTCAAAATCTCTTTCCGCGAAATACCTACCGAGTTCGTCCAAACACGCCAGGAAACCACAAATGGCGCGATCGTACTTGTGACTGGTCATGATGTTCACAGGACCGAACAAATCGTAACACTGCGACACCGTGTTCGTATTGGCGTTGATTTCGCACACCGCTGGAAACGACCCCATCGGGCGCAATGCGTGTGAACGGAATTCTATCTTCATCGCGTTAGCGAGCGATTGTAAGAGTAACGTGGCCATCCCCCACGCGGCGTTGATTTCGTCCCATTCCACCGGCACCGTGGACGTGCGGCCTAATCGAAATCCGTTGATGGTCCCAAATGGTCCGTCGTGCCAAATGTGAAAGGCATCGTTGTATACGTTCGTTCGTCTTAGTAAGTCTAATTGCGTCGAAGCGCGTTCCAGTTTGGTTTCCAACGCGTCTCGTTCTTCTTTCAAAGATTTAGCGTCGATTTCAAACTGGTTCGCCTCGTGCCAAATTTCAAACTCAGCCTTCTTCACTCGCGCCGCGTTGCGTTGCAACGCTCTTTTCCGCACTTTCTGTTTTTCCAGCTCTAATTCTAATTTCTCAACCTCTAACTCTATCGCTTTATCTCTCTCAAACGCTCGTTCGAGTTCGAGTTCGAGTTCTTCCAATCGCTCTTGTTTCTTCTTCTTCGCTCCCTCTTCCTCTCTTTCCTTCCCGTTTTGACCACCGCCGCCTTTGCTCAAATCTAAACTCGCAATCGCCCTCTCGTACTTCTCGCACTCCTCCTCCAAATCCTCGCACATCTTCTCCATATTCACCTCCACTTCTTTCGCACACGTTTCGCACAGGGGGAAGTCCTGCTTCGTTTTCTCGCTCGCGATGTCGAATATTCTCGAGAGCGTCGCGGCTGTTTGCCCCGCCGCTTTCAGCGCGTCCGACGTTTTCGTTCTTTGCACCGACGTCGGCAAGTGCACGTACGAAGACGCCGCTTTGGCGTCGTCGGTCTCGTTACTCTCGTCTTGCTCCTCTTCGTTTACAATTTCTTCTTCTTCTTTTTCTTCCAACAAAAAATCTCGAAACTGCTTCTCGCCAGCTGTCACCTTCAACTTCCCACTCGTATCCGCGATACGCTTCGCTCGATCTCGGTCCTCCTCTTTCTCCTCTTCTTTCTCCTCGTAAAACTCTAAAGGCACTTTACACTTTTGACATCGAAAGAAAGGAGGAGGACGTTTTTTATTGAGGTCGTCTATACCGTCGCTCGTCGTCTGATGATCATCAGTCGTCCCCGCGTCGACGACGACGGTTACGTTCCCTTCCTTGTTGGTGTTTTCCCCGGCAGCGTTATTAAAAGCATTCGTCTTTGTCGTCGGGGACGAAGAAGAAGGTTGCGCGTTCGCGAGACGAGAAGACGGACGCGAGGAAGAAGATGTGTTGTTATTGTTGTTATTATTCTCCCCAACCGGCGCGAGGTAGAGCACGTCTAAATCGATCGCAGACCCGGCGATGGTGCCCATGGATGTTGGTGCTTTTTTTGTGTAGATTTTGCTCAAAAGGTTGAGAGAAGGAGAAGAATGATGGATTTCAATGAAAGAGGAAAACGCTTCCCTCTTCTTCGTCTCATTCTCGGTCTTTATTATTATTATTAGTATTATTATTATTATTATTATTACTAGTAGTATTACTATTACACGAAATGGTCTTTTCTCTCTCTCTCTCTTTCTCTCTATGCGTCTATTACTCTTCTCCTTTCTTCTCTTCCAAAACGTCTTCGTCTTCGTCGTCTAAAATTTGTAAAGTGGAAAACGCGTACTCGACGTCCACGTCGTGGAATAACTCCCCCTCGCACGCGTTTTTAATCAGCGTCATCCCGCGTTTGCACCGCTCTAGAATCTCTTTACTCGCACCGCCTTTGGCTTCGTTGGCGACGCCGAGCAGTTTTTGCGGCCAAAGGGCGAGCTTTTGGGAGGTTGTGTTTTTGAGCTCCTCGTCAAAGGCGTCGTCGAGAGTATCGACGATAGATTTTGCGGTTTTGGTGCACTCGTCGTCGTCGGCTAAAAGCGCGTAGGCTTGTGCCAGCGCTAACCGGTCGAAAGGCGCTTTCGGGAGTTGCGGTTGCTCTTTGTTCCAACAGCGTTCAACCGCGACGGCGGCGTTTGGAAGGTTGTGTTCGATGGCGGCGTTCATTATCGCAGTCGGTGTTTTTCGGTTGACTTTGACGCCAGCTTGCATGAATTGAACGCAATAGCCCGCCGCAGCGTTGACGTGACCGTGTTGTAAGGCGGATTTAACGACAAACTGGGCAGTTTTCCCGTCGACGCCGAGTTTGAGATTGCGAATCACCGAGTACACGCGAAGGACTTCTTCCAACGGGCGATTAGCATCGAGCAAGTGCCAAAGAAGCAACGATAACGTCTTTCTGGACAAGTTCAAGCCTAACGAGCGAGACTGTTCGCACGCCCAAATCGCTGTTTCGTACGATTTAACGTCGCAACACGCCTTGATGAATTCGTACGCGCGCTCAAAACCGAGACCTCTGGTTTTTCCCATCGCCGCGCGTTCCATGTGGAACAAAGCGACCGCTTCCAATGCATACTGCACATCTTTCGGCGAACGAACTCTTTGTAACAAAATCTTCAGCGCTGATTCGCGCACGGCGTACACTCTGTTATTCTTCTTGACGATGACGTTAGAGCCGTACGTTTTCGATTGCACCAGTTGCGAAGCGTCTTGGTCGGTAATATCCACAAAGTGCGGATCTAAAAACAGAGACACCGGCGCGACTCCGTCCGAGAATTCTCCTTCCTCCTCCGCTTTCGTTCTCTTCCGAAACGAGAGCTGATCGATATCATCGGGCGTTTGAAACAATTGCCTCAACTTGGTATCCAAGACGAAGCGTCTATCTTCCCATTTCCCTGGATTCTCCGGATCTTTCATCCTCTTTACTTTCTTTTCCCTTTCGTCTCGTTCTCCCACGAACAAATTCATCTCCTCGCAGTAACTCTTCAACCGTCGATCGACAAACCTCCTCGTCGCTTTCACTCCACTCTCGCCTTCCCCAAAACCTAAAAACGAAGCTAACCGTTCGCTAATCTCGTGTTTAAAACCTTCGATCTCGATCGTCGACGGTTCCAATTCGGTCCGCGGGTGGTTTTGGCCTCCCTTCTCTCCCGTTTTCGTCTTCGTCGCCGCCGCCGCCGCCGGAACGTTCCCGCCGCCTAAAAACGGTTTCTTCTTCGATTGGAATCTCTGCTTGATTTCCTCTAAAAGCTGCTCGCAGTTCATGCCGTCTATTTGCGCTCGAGAGGTCATCGGTTTATAAAAACTCGTCCTCGTTTGTTTTCCCGCCGCCCCCTCTTGACCTCCTCCTCGTTTCGAAATCGCTTGCGTTGACAAACGACCGGCTTTGTTCCCTCTGAATGTATCATTTTCATCATTTTCAGAGGTAGTGAAGACAAGACGACTATTTTTATTATCCTCTTTGTTTTCATTCGCGTCTTCTGAATCGTTTTCGTTCTCCTCCTCTGTCTCCTCGTCCTCGTTTGATGATTCCGCCGCAGATGACGATGCCGTCGACGCAGCCGCATTTTTGCTCTTCTTCTTCTTCTTCTTCGTCTCACCAATCGTCGACGACGCGAGAGGCGACGCGTCCGACGCGAACATTCTTCTGTTCACGTAGTTCTTGTTCTTCGCGTTATTCGTATTCAAAGAAGTCCTCCTCCCGCTCGTGGACGCTCTCGAATTGCGACTGCACATCCGTCTCTCCTTTTCCGCGTAATCATCGATCGATCGTCCTTCGCTCGAAGATGGTCTCGTTTCCGCACGCGAAGAAGAAGAAGACAACGACGACAAACGACGACGAAAGATATCGTTTGAAAACGAAGACACAGAAGACGACAAACTCTCACAACACCGCGAGGTTGTCGTCGTCAGAGTCATCCTCCTCCATCGCTCGTGTGCTCCCATATCTTCTTCTTCTTCTCTGCAGTGCGATAGGTTCAAACTTTATGGCGGCAGCGTCGCTCTTTTCTCGGTAGGGCGATTTTTTACTATAGAACCCTAAATGATACAGTGTTTTATATGTTAATTAAAAGGGTTTAGGGTTGTTATAGTGAAGGAGGAAAGCTGCTCTTGGAGCGTTCTCTTTCTTCCATACTAAAGCCGGAGTGACCTTCGATGGCTCGGAGCGCAGGCTTCAAACCTGTGGGGGCTTGACGGCCCAGTTGTTCGATTCAACCTCACCGGCGTCTTTTATGTGTGCGTGTCTTTTTTTTTGTTGTCGTCGCGTGTAGTAGTAGTAGTATCGTTGTTCTTGTGTTCTTGTGCTTGCTTTCTTTTTGTTTGTTTTTGTCTCTCTCTGTCTGCTTGTTTTTTCTGTATTTTTTTTCTTCTTCCATCATTTTTTCTAAAAATACACACAACAACAACAACAGAGAGAAACGCTGTTTGCAGATACATATCAGAACACGCGAATAATGGCGACGACGACGATTCAGACGACGACGAATACGCCGCCTTCCACGCCCGCATCACACTCCGAGCTTTTCTTCTCTGCCGAACAACAACAACGCGGGGTTGAAGAGGAAGAAGAGGAACGACGACTCGAGGACGACGACGACGACGACGAAAGCTTTAACTTTTTAGGTGTTGACCCCCCCAGCCTCTCTTCGTTTTTGTCTTTGAAGAATAACGATGGTGGTGACGGTGATGGTGTCAACAACAAGCGCGCGATGACGTTGCAGCTCAAACGCGCGTCGTTATTCCACGCGCTCGCGAAAGAGGCGGACGAAAAAGCGAAAAGGGACGCGGACGAAGCGCTGCGTAAAAAACGCGAGACGCAAGCCAACATACGCAAAACGCTCGATTCGCAACAGGAGCAAAAACGACTCGCGAAGGAGAAGGAAAAAATGGTCGAGAGGATGTTGGACACGCAACAGAGACGCACGGCGGAAAAGTTGGACGAGGAACGGAAGAGGAAAGAAACGGAGAAGAGACAGTTGGATCAGGAGAGAGCGAGAGAGGCGGAGTTTGAGATGCGCAAAGCGAGAGAGGAGAAAGCGTTGCGTAAAAAACAAGACGTGGAACGCGCCGCGGAGTTTGTGAGGAAAGCGGAGGAGGCGCAGGAGATGTTGGACACGAAGCGCGCGGAGGAAAAGAGGAAGCGATTGCTATTGGTGGAAGCGAAAATGGCGCAAGGCGACGGCGAAGGCATCGAAAAGAGACGAGTGGAGTTTCTCGAGATGGAAGAGAAAAGGTTTCGTTTGGAGGCGAGGAAGAAGATCGAAGCGCTCGAGGAGCGAGAGAGGAGAGAGAAAGAAACGAGACGACTGAACGATTTGAAGTGGCGAGAGAGTTTGGAAGTGCAAGTGGCGGAAAAAGAACAGAGAGAGTTGGATATGGCGATCGGGAACATGTCGTTGCGAGAGATGCAATTCAACGGCATCTCGGCGTGACGAGCGTCTCGTATCGATTCGCGCGATACTCTTTTCGCCGACGCGCACGGCGGCGTAAGCGAATCAAAGAGAAGGGAAAAGAGAGGAGGTTTTTTATCAACTTGAACAAAAACAAAGTGCAAAGAGAGAGATGAAGAGAGGGAGGATGAAGTTATGCTAATAATAATGGAAGAACTGATGACTATATATATTTACTACTCCTTTATGACGACGCGCTCTCCGCCCCGTTTCCTAAGTTCTGCGTCACTTTCTCGACCACGCGTTCGCTCAACTGCCACTTCTCCGGCAAATTCTCCCTCGAAAACTTCAAAACTTTCGGCCACACGTGTTCTCTCAGATATGGTTTCACCCGTTCAAAGTGTACTTCCCGTATTTTCTCCCCGAAAATCATCCAAACGATCGCGACGGTGAGAAAGAGTAAACACTGCGTCAACACCATCGTGAACCACGGGTGTGCGTCCAAATACCGGTCGATTTTTCGCGAGTAATATTGCATCGGATCTTTTTCCCTCAAGTTTTTTCTCCTCCTCGTAGAAACTCCTCCTCCTCCTCCTGTCGTCGCCTGTTGTCGTCTGTTTCCTCTTCTTCGAGATGATGGTGGAGGTGGCATTTATCTTCGTCTTCTTCTTCTCGTTCGTTTGTTTGCGCACAACAGGTAGATATATCTGATTTTAGGTAAGTGTACTAAAATGAGGGAAAAGAAGAGAGTTTTCAAAGGGGTGTTTTTAGGGGATTTGTGAAACCCTAAATAAAAAATGCATCAAATCAAAGAGGGGAACAAAAAAAAGAACACGACAGCTTTTTTTCTTTACATTGAGTAAACGCACAAGTTACTAGTATTAAATGGTGGTGCGGTCTTCTCCTGTGAGTCGCATTAAAGCGCACGCGGAGGGTGGTTTTGATGGTGGTAGTGATGATACGACGACGAATGCGCTGTGGAACGCGCTGACCGAGCGAAACGAGAACGAGAATGTGATGGGACGACGCATCCAACTGCCACCGAAGAATTTTGCAAACAACAACAACAACAACAAAAAGAGTTTCGACGAGAAGAAGACAAAGAAGAAAACGAAGGAGAGAGAGGCGAAGAAAGACGGTTTATCGCTGCGCTCGATGGCAGTGGTACCCGTGGTGAGGTTTGGTGTGGTTGAGATTACGACGTCTGCGGAAGAGCGCGTGAAAATAGTCAACGATACGAACCGGAATTGGAAGATTTGCGAGTATCGGTTTGAAGGAGAAGAAGACAAAAGCGAATACGAACTGTTCGGATTCGCAGGAGGGGTACTCCCGAAGATTGTAAAGAGAGACGAAGAAATGACGGTGTCGATTAAATGGACGCCGAAAGTTGTCTCGAAGAAAGCGACGGCGGTGGGGGCGTTGAAGCTCGTGTGTAAGACGTGCGCGACGGAGGTGTTTGACGAAGGAGAGGCAAAGACATTTACGGTGAGATTGAGAGGGGTGACCGTGGTGAAGAAGGAAGAAGGAACGACGGAGAAGCCGCGAAAACAAGAACGAGATAAAATGGAAGCGATGATCGATGAAGGAGATAGTGAAGAGGAGGACGCGTTTGGCGCGAACAAGGAGAATGTCATCGAGGATGATGCGTTTGATGAAGCGTACGAAGGCTTTAAAGGATTGCCGAGCGCGTACGCGGCGTCAGCTTCGTGGCGAAGACAGTCGAACCAGGAGAATTTGGCGAAGCACGTGGCCGCTTCGAAAGCTGTTGAACAACACGCGAAGGAGTTGGAACGCGAAGAGCAAGAAGAGCCGCTAACGATGGCGTCCTTGCGTTTGCTCAACTCCAAGAATGCATCATCAACAAAACCGACAAAAGAAATAAAAGGAGAAGTAAAAGCAACATCCTCGTCCGTCACATCTGATGGGTTTGAAAGTGCGAGAGAGTTTGCGAGTCAACAAGAAGCCGAGTTCGTGTCCTGGCTGAACCGAACGATTTCGCCTCGGGATACCTCCGAAGTAGCGGCGTCGACGTCTCACTCTGTGAAAATGAAATCCGAACAGATGCGAGCGCGCGAGTTTCGAGACGCTCGAGCTGCATCGCGACGAGTCATGGCGCATCTATACACGCAAGATGCAGAAGTTGGCGTCATCATGCGTGAGGTGGAATATAGAATTGAGAGTAAACTTATCCGTTTAAAAAGCGACGGCGGTATTTTCCTTCGCGACTTGCGCATGAAGCAAGATTTCATTAAAACGCTCAGCTCGGTGAATACATTTTGGCTTAAACTCGGCGTCGATGCCGTCTTGGGAGACACCATGAGATGGCAACCGCAGAATCCGAGAGAATGCGCGAAAGAATGCTCCGAAAAGTTGTTTCGTTCGCACGAGATGGAGATCAAATACGGATTAGGCGACGAGTTTCCCGGCCAACCGCCGTTTGCGGAAGGGTACGAGAACGCGTTGAACGACGTCGTGTTGGAAAGAATCTTGATGCTCGTCTTGTTACTCGACCGCGCGCAAAACCACAAAGCTCACCCGAAAGCACCGAAACTGTTCAACTTGAATGCCTCCATCAAGTCGACGAGAGAATTAGCGCAAAAGTTGCTCACGGCGTCGTGTTACGGCGAAGGCGACATTTTGCGCAACTTGAAGAAAGCTGGTTTCATCGTGCCTTACGAACAAACAGCCGCGAGTGAGTACGACTTCACGGTCACAAACTTAGCCAGCGATCTCAGAGATGGTATTCGACTGTGTAAACTCATCGAAATGTTAGCGCCGGACGTTACTTTCGCCTCCATCGATAAGAAGACACAAAAAGTGGTCGAACATCACTCGTTGCTTTCGGAGTGCGCGTTTCCAGTGAAGACGAGAGAGGATAAATTGAACAACGTTCGAGTGGCTTTGAATGCTGCAAAGGATGTTTTAGGCGTCGCGTTACCTGGCGCATGGTCGAAAATCACGCCGTCGGATATCGTCGATGGTCATCGCGAGGCGACTTGTGGCATTCTATGGGCGATGATGACGCACGAGCACACGAAAAATATGAGCCGCAACTCGCTCGCGGCCCCGAAGAACATGTTGACGAAAGAAATTTGCAAGTTCCCGAACGCGAAGATTCCTACCAGTACGATTCAAGCTTTAGAACGCGAGATGCGAAACAACAAAGGCGCTCTCGCGTCTCGTCCGAACGGCATGCCGAGGTGCAGCCTCGAGGCGCTTCTCTTGACGTGGGCGAAAGCGTGTTGTTCCGAATTATCTCTCTCTTCTTCCTACTCGATCAAATGTTCCAATTTAGGAAGCGATTTTGCCGACGGACGAGTATTACTTGCCATCCTTCGCAAATACGCGCCGGGTCTTACCGGTTCGAGACGTCTTTCGCGAGAAAATCTCGAATTGAACCACCCGATCGATATGGACGAGCGCAAACGCGCGAGAGAAATCGCCGCTAGGAATTTTTTGCAAGTTGCCGAGTGTTTAAAAGCTATCGGTGGTGTCCCGATTCCTGGATTCGATGTTCGCTTCCACACGTCAGCTTCGGCGTTACCGTCCTCCGGTAACAGCAGTGGCAGTTTCAATTTAGAGAAAGATATCCCAGTTCCGCAAACCGGCGACGTGGCGACGTACCTCTTGTGTTTGTGTTCGCGAGTGATTCAGCACGTGGAACGCGTGGATTCAGCGAAGAAGATTCAGCGTTGGTGGCGATTAAAACGTCCAAATAGACCGAAAGTAGCGGATGTCGCTCGCATGTGGTCTCGCGCGCAAACGGTGATTAGTAAACATTTAAGAGGTTATTTCGCGAGGAAAGAGTACGAGCGTTCGTTGGACGCCGTGGTGACGTTTCAAAAAATGTGCAGAGGACGAGCCGATCGAAAAATGCTCCAGAAGAGACATAATGCGGCGATTGTTATAGAAAAACACGCGCGAGGCTTCGTTGCGAAGAAAGGATACAAAAGATTGCGCGAGAATGTCATTCGAATGCAATCCTTTTACCGCGCGAAAAGAGCGGCGTTGGAAGCAAATGTCAAGTATAACTTTGCAATGGTAATTCAAGCTTCGGCGAGAGGATGGCAAGTGAGACGCGCGGTGCGCGTGCAGAAAAAAGCGATACTTGATATTCAGAAATGTTACCGGGGGTATTTAGGCCGCAAAAGCGTAGAGGAGATGAAAGAGGCGAAGAGGAAGGAAGTAGAACGCGTCGAGATGGAGAGGCGCGAGGAAGAGGAAAAGCGGGAACGGTTGATTGAAGAAGAGAGGCAACTAGAAGCGCTAGTTTTGGATACATCTGCTACTTTAATTCAAAGTAGGTTTCGGGCATTCCAGTTACGAAAGGAATTCGTCCTCAAACGTGCTTACACCGAGAACATGCAACACATTTACAGGATCCATCGAGAGAGAAGAGCGCTTCGAAAGGCGAATCGCGAGCGACGAATGTTGCGAGAAATTGAAGAGAAGAATCGAGTGGAAGAGGAGCGAGTCAAAGCTGCAATCACGATACAGTGCTATTACAGAATGTATTTCGCGAAAGAGTTGTTGAAGTTCCGCAAATACCGTCGAGATAAAAACGCGGCGATTAAACTGGTCAAGTTCCAGGCGCGCGTTCGAGGTGTTTTAGCGCGCAAAGCTTTCAAAGAGGCGTCGAAAGAGAATAACCGAAAATGCCACCTCGCGGCCATCAGGATGCAAAGACACATCCGCGGTTTCTTGTACCGGCAGCATCACTTACGAAAGCACATCGAACGGACGATGAACACTTTGTTCAAATCTTCCCGCTCTTGCGGTCGTAAAGATGTCAAAACGTTAGCCGGGAACTATGCGAAGATTGCGGAAGTGTGCCAGTCCAAACTCTTTGGTTACCTTGCCATCGAAGCCTGTTATTTACGGTGTCCGGATTCGGTGACTATCCTCGTAGAAACTCTACAAATGTGCAGAGATTACGAGAGCGAGTCAGATCTCGAAAATCCGTTCTTGTTGGCGTGCGATATCCTCCACACCATTTGTTCGTACGAAAACGCCAAATTTTGCGAGTCGATTATGCGCTCGCATCAATACGCTCGAGACGTCGCCAGATGTCGTAAAATTAAAGATACGACCATGTATCTTTCCTTGACGAACGAAAATCGCGCGAACGTGTTAACTTCGGCTATTAAGAAGAAGAATGTAGTTGTTGGAAACGATGAAGACGAAGTCAACGACGAAGACGCGATGATCTTGAACGAGTTGCGAGCGTCCGCCGAGCAGTGCAAGAAACACGCGGAAAGATTGAACGGAGTGTTGGAGTGTTTAAGAGACGCGCAACCGTCGATTTGGAAGTATGCGCAAACGCCAAAGAAGAAGAGAAGAAGCGTCTGGGACTCGCATCAGCATCAACAGCAAGCTACCCTTCCGCAAACGTCGTCGCCGCAAAAAGCCTCGCCGCAAAAGAAACCTATTAGTATTGGCCACGTGATGAAATCACCAACGTCGAAGAAAAAAATAGTTTCCATCGCTTCACCTCCGGTGCGCCATTCACCGCGCTTGTTAGAGCTCAAAGAGAAAAAGAAGATGGCGTAAATAATGCGCACCATATAGCATAGCAGTTTGTTTACACATATTGATAAAAATACACACTCTGTAATGATGACGCGAAACGCGGCTTGATTTCAATTCTCTATTTCATCTATTTCATCGTAAAACTGACATCAGTCAAACCAATTCTCACGAAATCCAACAACAGCGTCACCAGCATGCAACTCCCTAAACTCTCCCATACCACTCGCCACATGGAATATGTGTTCTTCTTCCCTTTCGCGGTCGTCACGTCTTCATCCACCATCAAAAACATTGGAAAACTGACTATGAAATAAATCCCGTAAAACGCGCTCCCGAGCGTATACGCCATGTTCCTATTGGTAAACTCCCAGTACGGAAACGCACATATAGTCAACGTTTCCATAAACGCCGTCGTGTACGCTAACGCCGCCACAACTGTCGCATAAAACACGTCTCTGAATACATCTTTCTCGTAACTCGTCTTAATCTTCCGTAAAATCGAATTCGTCATCGCGTGGTAAAACATAAAATACGCGTGCGTCATGAGATACATCGAAATCGGCACGTCGTTCAACCTGTGCGCGTCAAACGTGTACTTGGCGTTTAAAACGGAATAAAAATAGTGCGTCCAAATGTAATTGCCGACGAAGGACAAAATGCCAATCCACGCGTTTGCTTTCACCACGTATCTTTCCCACACCGGTACGCCTTTATCCTCCTCGAACGGTTTCCACAGAGGATACACAACATACGGCAACGCACACGCACCGCAATAGAGTAAATAATGCCATCGCGTGAACCCTTCGTACAGTTTAAGCAAAATTATTATCGCGATGGAGGTTATCCAGCACAAGGAAACGGTGAATGTAAACTTCTCCGCCGCTTTCTTTGAAGGGTTTGTTTGGCACTGAAACGACGAGAACGACGAATGCGACGAGGACGATGCTCTCGCTGCCGTCCTCCTCGACGACGTCGCGTTCTTCTTCTTCTCCTTTTTCGTCGTCAAGAATCGACCGAGGGTAAAACAGACCAGGAATATGGAACAGAAAATCTTCGTCATGGTCGTTTGGATGGTGGTGTCGTTGCTCGTCATCGTCCTTTTTTCGGCGAAGCTTTTCGAGTAGTGTTTCTTTCTTCGTTGCAATGGGGAAATCTTCACTTAAATTTGAAACACACGACAGAGGCAACGAAAGAGCAACCATATCATGGGCGTGGTGTTAGAGAGCGATTCCGAGGACGAGGAGAAAGTCCTCCTCCCACAGAAGAAGGAGAAGGAGGAATCCTCCGATTCCGAGGTATTTATTATGTTTATTTATTGTTCTCGTTCTTCTTCTTCTTTGTCGCGTTGTCGTCGTCGTCGTTGTTGTTGTTCTTAGAAGAGCGCTTTGTGTGTGTTGGGGGATGATGATTTTTGAATTCAATTCGTGTCTTTCGCGGCGCGAAACGCGCTGCGCCTCCGCGGTACTCTCGCGCAGAAGTGCTGACGAGTTCCTTTTCTCTCTCTCTCTCTCTCTCTGTGCGCATAAAATTTATCAGGAGGAAGCCGAGAGCACGGACGACGAAGGTGAACCGAAGCAAAAGAAGCAAAAGACAGACACGAAGAAGAAGAAGCAGAAGAAGAAGAAGAAACAAGATGATTCGGATTCGGAAAACTCAGACGTCATCGACGATTTATCCGGCGACGAAGTCGACCAGTCAAACATCATCGCCGGTGGACGAGCCAGTCGATCGACGAGGCCGGTGTTTACGAAACAGATGTACGCCGCGGCGAACTTAGAGGACGAGAGCGAAGACGAAGAGTAAAATAGATTTGAAAATCCCCGAAGAGAAGTACTTCCACGAATTCGTCACACATCATTACGCGCGCGCACAAAAACTCGTTCGTAACACTCATGTCTTCTCCGTCTTCTTCGCTTCTTCAAAGGGCGGAAGTGTTCTCGCTTTTCCGGCACATGTTTCGCTTGGCGAGAAAAATGAAACGCGATAGCCTTAAAGAGGCGGAATACATCACCTCGGAGTGCAAGAATCGATTCAGAGAAAACCGATTCTTGAAAGACCACGCGCACGTGCAAAAAGCGATTGATTACGCTCGCACGAGAATTTACATGTGCGAAAACTACGGCATCGCGTACGAGAGGATGGCGAACGTGACGAGCTCAGGAGGTGGGGACGTGAAGATTGTACACGAGGGGTTACGAGAGGAAGTTGGGAACTTTGAGAGCGTTGGTTTACCTAAAAATGTCACGGCGGAGGAGGCGAGGAGAAAAGCGAGGGAGAAGAGGAGACGGATGTCGGAGAGCTTAGAGGAAAGTAGGAGTCGCACAAGTGGGAGTGGTGGTAGTAGTAGCACGTAGCGCACAGATGCAGTAGCAGCACTAATAAAAATACACGTGTCGTCGCAAACGACGACACCTTCAACAGGGACTAAACACACTCTTCTGGCCGTAATTTTTCCGTTCTTTATACCCGTCCACGGCATACATAAACTGCAATATCGGTCGCCGCGTGTCTTTACTTTCGTTTCCGATGCCTCTGTGCATCAATCGATAATCGTACACGACCCAATCTCCCGCTTTAGCGTTTTTGTTCGATTGCACGCCACCTAAAGCGTGCGCGGCTGCTCCGAACCCGAGTAAACCGGCATTTTTATGCGAAGTTGGCCAAAATTCTGTGTATCCAACCGTATCGTCCAAATCGAGGAGGGTCATGAATACACACACGGCGTACGGTGGACCGTGCGTTTTGACTAAAGCGCCCGTTTGTTCGTCGTACGTTTCCTGGTCGCCTCTGTGCGCGCCGTCGCAATGCCACTCTTGGTCTGAACAGTTCGGTTCCGTCCAAACGATGGATATGTTAATGTCTATATCTTCTGCGTTCCGTAAAATATCCTTCACCGGTTCCACCCACGGCGCGTCTGATTTAGCGAACTTAAAAAGTGCATCTTCCTCCTCCTTTTCTTTATCGAATAACGCGTCGAATCGATACTTCCCTCGACTCCCGATTTCTTTATAAGCAAACGCGTCGGTTCCAACAGAAACGTGCGAATGATTCTCTCGCAGGGCGCTTAAAATTACCTCGATTCTCTCGTGCGTTTTCATTCGAAACGAATCAACGAGCGTTTTTGACACTCGACAACTGCTCGTTCCTTTCGCAGCGGTACCACCGTCAGCAATCAAATACCCGTTCGCTCGGAAGTTTTCTCTCAAGTCGTCCTTTTTCTCTCTCTCGTGTCTTTTATCGTAACTGTATTTACCGTCGCAACTCTCGCTCTCGTCTTTCAAAAACGGAAACCGGCACGGTGCCGACATCAACACGTCCGCGTCCTTCGCCGTAATCATCATCGCGTTCCTGCTCCTCCTTTTCCTCCCGTCGTCGCCTCCAAAGTCGTCTTTCAAAAATACGTCGAGCCTTTTCTCGTGACGAACGACTCGCGTCCACATCTTTCTCAACAGAAGAGACTCGTCCCCAGACGTCCCTAAAAACGACAAAAGGATATCAAAATACAGCTTGCCCTCTTTTCCGCCACCGACACCCACGAGTTTATCTTCTTCTTCTTCTTCTAATCGAGCTCCGCTTCTATCTCTCACCGTCCTCCACTCGTGCACGACCAACCGTCTTCTCTTCCATTGAATTGTAACATCGAGAAGACGTTCTTCCAGTTCGCTCGCATTTTCATCATCATCATCCTTATTATTATTATTATTATTATTATTATTATTAGTATTAGTATTACCACTCTCCTCCTCGATTTCAAAGCAAACGGCCACGAACACTCGTCGTCTCTGCTGCTGTAATCGCTGTTCTCGTTCTCGTTCCTGTCCCGCCTCGTCCTCCTCCTCTCCCTCGCTCTCTAAATCCATACATCCATATCTATTTTTAAACGAACGAAGTTTTCGACGACCTTTTTGTGTTTGTGTTTTGCAAAAAAGAAAAAAAGAAAGAAAAAAGAAGAAACAGATGCCAAACGATTGCCCCTTCTTGTGTTTGTGTTTGCAAAGAAATGAAGAGAAGAAGTGATCTTTTCGTCTCTTCTTTTTCTTGTCTCTTTCTCTCTTTCTCTCGTCATTTTTAGAACGCGAGGAGAGCGGAAGAGGAATACACACATACGTACACACTCACACGCTCACACAGAAAGACAGACGTAGTAGTAGTAGTACGAGTAGCTTAGGGAATAACAGCGACACGATTCAGAAGACGACCGACGATTTATTATTAAAGACGAGACGACGAAGACTCTCATCATCTCCGCGAAGAAGTTTGCGTTGGATCTCTCCGTTGTTTTCGTGTGATAAATACTAAACCACTCATTAAAAAACAAGCGGCGGCGCGAAAAGAGAGAGGGAAAGAGAATGACCGACCAAGCGGTGCTTCTGTTACGAAACCAGCTGAGAGGTGCGTCGTTTTTCTTGTCCTTCTTTTGTTTTGTCTGTCTGTCCCTCTCTTGGATGATGGATGATTATGATGTGGACGATGATTTTTCTGCGAGGAGAGCGACGAGGGGCGACTCCAACATTTTGTACTGACTTTTTCCTCCTTCTCTTCTGATTACTACTACTACTACTACGAATGCGAAAAATAAAACAGATTTAACTCGGAACCCAATCGAGGGCTTCTCCGCGGGTTTAGTGGACGATTCCAACGTCTTACAATGGCAAGTAACCATCATGGGCCCTCCGGATACGTTATACGAGGGCGGTTTCTTCACGGCGACGATGACGTTCCCGAAAGATTACCCGAACAAACCGCCGGACGTGAAATTTAAATCGGAAATTTGGCACCCGAACGTGTATCCAGACGGGAGGGTGTGCATATCTATCTTACACGACGCCGGGGATGACCCGATGGGGTACGAGTGCGCCAGCGAGCGGTGGTCGCCGGTGCAAACGGTGGAGACGATTATGCTGTCGATTATATCGATGTTGTCCTCGCCGAACGACGAGTCGCCGGCGAATATCGACGCGGCGAAGATGTTTCGAGAGGATTACGCGGGATTTAAGAAACGGGTGGCGAGATGCGTGAGGAAGAGTCAAGAGGAGTGCTTTTGAAATGAGGAGAGAAGCACACGCGATGAAGGATGGAATAAAGAGAGAGAGAGAGAGAGAGAAAGAGAGGGATAACGCAGAAATGTTTTAAAGTATTATAGAAGAGAGAATATATAAAAGAGAGCACGCTAGAAAGAGATAGACATAAGAGAGAGAGAGAGAGGATACGAAAAAGCAAGGAAAAAGAAGAAGAAGAAGAAGAAGAAGAAGAAGAGAGTACTACTACCCATATCGATACAAAGATTTGAAATACCGATATTACATTACTTTTACTTTGAATCAACAACGCGTTTCCTACAAATCTACTTTTAATAAAAACAACTCTCCCGTCTAACTATTCGCTCTCTTTCGGGTCTTTCACTCGCGTCTTCTTCAACTTTATAGCCGCGTAATACACACTTCCAAACACCCCCACAATCATTCCGCTAAAGTTCGCCCATTGGAACACCCCACCAAAGAATATGTACCCAATCCACACCACCGCTAGATCTTTCACGTTGCCACAAATAGCTTGCGTCAACGCCGAGTTCATCGACGTGTTTAAGAATATAGAGTAGTTCAGCGCGAACGCCAGCACGCATGAACCGAACAAGACTTTAACGAACCCACTATTTTCGTTTATATAAATAATCGTACTGAACACTTCCCCTCTTAACAAAGATAGCGCGAACAACGGCGCGCCGCACCAAATTCCGTTCGTCCACATCAACCCGAACGCGTTCAATCCGCTCTTCTTGGATACGCGTCCAATCATGATCAAATACACGCTCGTTGCCACGTTATTCAGAACGACCATAAAATATCCATACAAATTAAACTCCATATCGTTCATTCCGGCTATAATTGCGCCTAACACCATAAGCATCACCGCAAAAATCACGTCTCTCTCTTGCGCTTTCCCAAACGCCAGGAACTCGGTCGCCATCGTAAACGCGCCGGTAGTTCTTCGCAACGTCGTATACATCGGTAAGTTTACGCCTCTCAACGAAATCATGGACAACAACATGTACGTTAAATACGCGAGAGCCAACGGTAACGTCGTTCGAAATAACTTCACGGTTGGGAATCCCGTTTTCACGTTTAATCCGCCTTTCGGCACTTTCCCGTTGTTTGACATCGTTTCCTCGCCGTCCTGTTGGTCCACGAACGCAATCAAGTTCAGTCTTTTAAACACATACAAAAGCATCGTCGATACGATCAGTTGCGATAAGGTGATGACGTTTGCAAACGGAAAATCGTACAAAGATAACGCGGTTTTATTGAAACAGAGTAAAGCGACCGCGCACGCCATGTAGCTAAACGCCACCGACGCGCATTGGAAAGCCGTCGCTTTCGGTTTCTTTTGTAAATGGAGCAGACCAGCGCCGGCGATTTGGAGCGTGGAAAACGGGTTGTTTTTGGAGGAAAGCAACATGCGCACAGCCGCGAACAATGAATGATGCCGTTCTTAAAACGTGGAAGAGAGAGAGAGAGAGAGAAAGAGAGCGTTCGTTGTTCTTCGTCGTCGCTCAAAAGAAGTCGCTCTTTTTCTTCTGAAGAAAAGTCTGTTGTTGTTTTATCCAAAATGCTGTACTATTTGGTAGCATAGTATCAACGTATAGAAATAGTCTCTCTCTTCTGCTATCTAGTATGTGTTATGTTGTTGTTATTGTGAGTGCGTTGTTATTTAATGGACATCTTGGCGAACGCCGCGGCGGCATCCATGGCTTCGGTCATCGCTTCAGCGTTTGGTCCTTGGCCTTGCGCGACGCCTTTTTTACCGCCGCCTTTCCCTCCGAGCGGCTTCAAGCACACATCTAACCAGTTTTTAGCCTCGTTGGTTTTGTTCTTCACGTCGGAAGGGACCGAACACAACGCGACGGCTTTCCCGTCGTTCGTGGCGAACAATGCGCACGATAAACCTTTCGCGGCGACCGATTGCGCGCACTCGCCCAACACTTTCGCGTCTAAACCTTCGCCGAGGTTGGCGACGAGAAAGTTTTCGCTCTTGGAGGAGGCTTCGCCGCACATGACGGAGAGTTGCTCGATGGCTTTAGCGGCTGCTTCAGCGGCGGCTTTTTTCTTTTCATCCAAGTATCGCTTATTTTCTCGGACGATCAACTCTCTCAAATTTTCTCGAGAAGCGAACGGCATCGTTTTCTCCGCGTCGTCGATGGAACCTTTCAACAAAGACAGTTGCGCGGAGAGCTCGGTTAAATCGGTAATTTTCGCCGTCGCATCAATCATATCCATGAAATCTTTGGCATTCTGGAAGGCTTGCCTCGCTTGGCCTTTCGTGGCTGCAGTGATGCGTCGAATACCTTTCGCTGTGCCGACTTCTTCGATGATGGCAAAATCTTCCGCTTCCGCGGTGCTTTTCAAATGCGTGCCGCCGCAAAACTCAATCGATCGCTTCGCCCACGCCTCGTTGGACGGATTGGATAACAAATCGTCGATGGCTGGACCGACAGAAACGACTCTGACCGGGTCAGGATACACTTCACCGAATACCGCGCGCAAACCGTTGATTTTCTGCGCGTCCGTTAACGCCACCTCTCTCGTGTGAACGGACAAGTTTTCTTTAATTTGCGAGTTGACGATGTCTTGCGCCTCTTGGATTTGCTTCGCCGTGACTGGTTTGTTGTGGGAAAAGTCAAAACGCAACTTTTCGTCGTCCACGACGGAACCTTTCTGGTTGACGTCGTTTCCTAAGACTTCGCGCAAGGCAAAGTTAACGACGTGTGTCATCGTGTGATTAGGCATGATGTCCGAACGTCGAGCAACGTCGACTTGCGCGGTGCACGCGTCGCCAACCGAAACCGAAACGGAATCATCCGATAGGACGTGCAAGATGTACCCAGCAGCCGCTTTCGCCTCGGAAACAGATAAATCTTTACCGTTGACGTTCAGAGACCCGGTATCAGAAACCTGACCTCCAGATTCTGCGTAAAATGGTGTCGATTCTAAAATCAAACCAAACGGCCCGCTTTGTCCTTCCGTAGATTGAACGAATCCGTCCGAGCTCGTCAAAATCGCTTTGACTGTCGTATCCACTTTCGGAACGTTTTCGACGTACTTGAACGAATCATTTGTAGTTGCGATGTTGTTATTCGACAACCATGCCGTCGCTTCCGCTTGGAACAACAAATCCACGCCGGTGTTCTTCTTGGAGCTCATTCTCGATTTCTCTTGCGCCGCTTTGAACACTTGGTCAAACTCTTCGTTGTTCAACGTCAAACCGTTCTCCTCGCACATGATTTCCGTTAAATCGTTCGGGAAACCAAAAGATTCCCACAATAAAAACGCCTCGACGCCAGAAATGACGTTTCTGTTTTCACCTCTCGCGCCTTCCGCAATTTTCTTAAACTTTTCGATACCTTTCAAAAGTGTCTTTCCAAACGATTCCTCTTCTTCGGCGATGATTTCGATGACTCTTTTTTCCTCTTTCTTGATTTCCGGAAACGTTTCGCCGAGCATTTTTACAACCGTCGGTACCAACTTGTGGAAAAAGCCTTGTTTGGCGTTCAATTTCTCGCGTCCAAATCGAACGGCTCTTCTCAAGACTCTTCTCAAGACGTAGTTTCTCCCATCTGACCCGGGACTGGCGCCGTCCGCTATGGCGACGGTTAACGTTCTCACGTGATCTGCGACTACTCTGTACGCCATATCTTTCTCTCCAGCATCAGCGACACCTAACAAACCGGTGTAAGGCGACGAACCGGTCACTCTTTGAATCTCTCTGAAAATCGGGAGAAATACATCCGTATCGTAGTTCGACGGTCGGTCTTGTAAACAACTCGCCAAGCGTTCGAAACCCATGCCGGTATCCACGTGTTTGCTCGGTAACGGTTTCAAAACCCCACCTTCCTCTCGGTTGTATTGAATAAACACCAAGTTCCAAATCTCCAAACAGTTCGGATCGTCCATGTTGACTAAACTCGACGCGTCTCTGTTACCAATTCGATCGAAATGGATTTCGGTACAGGGACCGCACGGTCCAGTATCGCCCATCTCCCAAAAGTTATCCGCGCAATCGAAGGGTAGCACTTTCGAGGCTGGGAGAAACTTCAACCAAATATCTCTCGCTTCTAAATCCGGTTCTAAACCTTGCTTTGGATCGCCACCGAAATACGTCGCGTATAATCGATCCGGGTCGATTTTGTACACCTCCGTTAACAACTCCCACGCCATGGAAATGGCGCCTTCTTTAAAGTAATCGCCAAATGACCAGTTCCCGAGCATTTCAAAGAACGTGTGATGATACGTGTCTTTCCCGACGTCGTCTAAATCGTTATGTTTACCTCCGGCGCGAATGCACTTTTGCGAATCCGTGACTCTTTTCAACGTATACAGCGGTGATTTCGGGTCGCACGTGCCTAAAAAGATTGGTTTGAACTGGTTCATGCCGGCGTTGGCAAAGAGTAAAGTCGGATCGTCGTGCGGCACAACTGGCGAAGACGGCACGATCGTGTGCGCGTGCTTGCTTTCAAAAAAAGAGGTGAACGTATTTCGAACTTTCGCCGCGGACCAACTGCAATTTTCGGTTTGATCGATGGGCAAGTTTTTCAGCGCTTTCACTTCGCCTTCCCATCGCATCGGTTCTTGACAACACGTCATCTTCCCGACAGCTTCTAACCATTCCGGCAACGCGTACACCGTTTCCAACCAAAACTTCACCGCCGGATACTCTTCGTTCCACTCGTTCTCAGGAATCAGGTGTAAAAACAAATTCTCGCAACTCGACGCGCCGACGATATCCGCCAACGTAAAGCCTCTCTCTGGGACTAAAAACGCGCCTCTCTTCTCCGCCATCGTTTTCTTCAAGTGCTGTTCTAAACTCGTCAAAAAAGAGCGACATGTTTTCTTCGTCCTCTCCTCGTTTATTTCGTCGTACGCGACACCTCTGGCTTTCCCGATCCCGATGATTGGGTACAACCACCCCGGTCCGCTCGCGTCCAACTGGTTAAAACTATCCATAAAGCCGTCGATTTTCGCTCGCAATTCCGCACCCCCGCTTTCCTTCGGGTATACCATCTCGCCACTCACAGAGCACAAATATCGGCAAATCGCGTTCGATTCAAACACCGCCGTCTCATTCGCGTCGTCGCACACCAGCATCGGCACCTTACCGAACGGGTTCATCTTCAGATACTCTTCCGTTTTGTTCGTTTCCCCCATCGTCACCGGGACGTAGTCCAATCGAATCGAACAATACTTCGCGGTGACTGCAATCCGATGCGAACGAGACGTCGGCCCGTACAGCTTCATTTTTTTCAATTTTAATAAGAACAACAATAAGAATAACTGCACGTTACGTGTGTATATATATCTCAAAGATGCGTGCGATTGCGTGTCCGTTTATAAATAATAAAGAGAGATTACGAACACGTCTCACACAACAACATCAAGAACAGAAATGAGGCAAGTTTGTGGCCAAAATCAACTCTAAAACGCAAGAATTTTTTCTCATGCACACAAACACATCAAGCCCTACTGAAAACTGGTAAGCAGCGAGCGCTTTCGCGAAAAACGCGACGATACTCATTGAATTCAAATTTTAGTTTTAGAAGCAAAGAGAGGCGATTGCTCTTTAGTAGTAGTATTCGTGTGTGTTTTTTTTTGTGTGTGTCGAAGTAAATATATACGTTATGCGTTAAAGTCTTAATAGTAAAACTCGTCTCGCGGAGGAGGACGGGTTCGTCTCTCTCTCTCTTTCATTCATTCATTCTCTCTCTCTGTCTCTTTCTCTTTACAAGTGGTAATCCTTCGGGACGTGCTCGATCCACCCTTTGGTATCTTTTAAACGACCTTGTTGGATGCCGGTGAGCTCGTCGTATAACATTTGTCCGGTGGCGCCAATTTTGCCGTCGCAAAAGACGGTTTTCTTGCCTCGGTGCGTGACCGAGCCAACCGGGACGACGACGACCGCGGTGCCGGTGCAAAAGCACTCGTCCGCGGACAAGACTTCATCCAAGCCCACTTTTCTTTCCTCGACCGTGTATCCTTTGTCTCTGGCCAATTCGATGATGCTCTTTCTCGTGATGCCGGGTAAAATGGTCCCTTCCAAAGCCGGTGTGGCGATCGTTTTGCCCTTCACCACGAAAAAGTTGCACGAAGACACCTCTTCGATGTATTTGTTCTCCTTGGCGTCTAAATAAATAACGTCCGAAAACCCCTCTTTTTTCGCTTGCAATTGCACTTTCAAAACTGGAGAGTAGTTTCCGACGCATTTCGTGGATCCGGTCCCGCCTGGCGCGGCTCGATGGTAATCCTCTTCGACGATCAAATCGATCGGCGACAACTGACCTCCCTTGAAATACGAAGCAACCGGACTGACGTAAATCAAAAATGTATACGATGGCGCCGGACCTAACCCCAAAATCGCCCCAGTCCCAATCAACAACGGTCGAATGTACAAGGATCCAACCCCAACTGGCGGCACGTAGTCTCTGTTCGCGCTGATAACCTTCTTCACCGCGTCTTCGAAGATGTCCTTCGGTACCGGCGGCATTGACATCCTCCCGGCGCCTTCCGCAAACCTCTTCGCGTTTTCATCCGGACGAAACGTAACGATCTCATCCTCGGGCGTTCGAAAAGCTTTCATGCCTTCAAAGATCCCTTGACCGTAATTCAACACCGCCGCGGATGGTGACACCGAAATGTTTCCGTACGGGTGAATTGACCCAACTTTCCACTGCCCATCGATGGTGCACTCGGCGATATACATGGATTCGGTTTCGGTTAAACCAAAACCAAGTTTCGACCAGTCAATCTCCGGCCTCGTTATCGCGTTGTTCACAGCGAGATTTCCTCTCGTTATTCTCTTCTCTCGTCTTCTTCTATTTAATATTCTGTTCTTCTCGTTGTTGTTGTTACTAAACTTGTTGTTCTGCATTATTGCACTTCGTCTCCCCGCCGCAGAGGACGATGATGATGATGCCGAAGAAGAGGCGACTACGCTAGAACTATTCGAAACCGTTGGTCGAAAAACCATCGTCGTCGTCGTCGAAGATGCGTTGGACGCCATCATTTTTTCTAGGTATGTCTTTGTCTTCTCTCTCTCTCTCTCTCTCAACAGGAGGAGTGCAACACGCTCGTCGGTGTGAAAAGTAAAGTCCTCTTATCTCTCTCTTTTCACCAATGGGGCTGCTAAACCCTAGACCCTAAACTTTTTTCAGTCTTTTTTTCTCTCTCTCTCTCCTTTTTCCTTTTTCCTCTTCCTTCTTCAAAACAAGGTAAAAAGGAGAAGCATTATTAAAATGAAGATCGACGAAGTCGCCTCGACGACGAAGAAAGCGCGAGTGGCCACGCACACGCACATCAAGGTATTTAATAATACTCTTTAACGAATTTAAATTCGCCTTTTTGATTGATTGTTATTGTTATTGTTATTGTTATTGTTATTGTTATTGATTGTTGTTTTAAACAATTCTTTTCATCATCATCTTCGCGTGGCGTCTCGCAATCGGTCAATTTTGTTTTGAATCCTTCCCATCATTTTCATCATCATCGTTCGATTATTTCATCATCGGAGGATGAAACCTTTACTCAAATTGAACGCTCATCGCATCACAGGGTCTCGGGCTGAACGAAAAAGGCGCGGCCGTCGCGCAAGCCGCCGGATGGGTCGGCCAAGAATCCGCTCGGGAAGCCTCCGGCGTCGTCGTGGACATGATCAAAGAGAAAAAAATGGCTGGAAGAGCCTTGTTATTTACGGGCGCGCCGGGGACGGGGAAGACGGCGTTGGCGCTAGGGATCGCGCAAGAATTAGGGACGAAAGTACCGTTTTGTCCCATGGTCGGGTCAGAGGTGTATTCGCACGAGGTGAAGAAGACGGAAGTGTTGATGGAGAACTTTCGAAGAGCGATTGGTTTGCGGATTAAAGAGAACAAGGAGGTGTACGAAGGCGAGATTGTGGAAATGACGCCGGAAGAGACGGAGAGCACTTCGGGCGGGTACGGGAAAGTTATCACGAGCGTAGTCGTTGGATTGAAAACGGTGAAAGGGACGAAACAGTTGAAATTAGACCCGTCGATTTACGACGCGATGCAGAAAGAAAAGGTGAAGTTGGGCGACGTGATTTACTTGGAGGCAAACTCGGGGTCGGTGAAACGAGTTGGGAGGTGCGATGCGTACGCTTCGGAGTTCGATTTAGAAGCGGAAGAGTACGTTCCGTTACCGAAAGGCGACGTGCATAAAAGAAAAGAGATTGTGCAGGATGTAACTTTACACGATTTGGACGCCGCCAACGCGAGACCGCAAGGCGGATCCGATATCATTTCAATGATGAGTCAAATCATGAAACCGAAGAAAACAGAGATTACGGAAAAGTTAAGGAGAGAAATCAATAACGTGGTTAACAGATACATCGATAGTGGCATCGCCGAGTTAGTCCCGGGAGTGTTGTTTATCGACGAGGTGCACATGTTGGATCAAGAATGTTTCACGTTTTTGAACAAAGCGTTGGAGTCGCAATTGGCACCGATTGTTATTTTTGCCACCAACAGAGGGGTGTGCCCGGTGAAAGGCTCAGACGGGATGGTGGCACCGCACGGTATTCCGGTAGATTTGTTAGATCGCTTGCTGATTGTTCGAACGATTCCTTACACGAGCGAAGAAAACGTACGGATTTTAGCCGTGCGAGCGGACGTGGAAGAGATTGAGATGGACGAAGCGAGTTTGGCGAGATTAGGCGAGGTTGGCGACGAGACGACTTTGAGACACGCGGCGCAGTTGATGACGCCGGCGGCGGTGATTGCGCAACAAAGCGGGAGAGAGGAGATATCGATTGCGGATTTAGAGGAGTGTCAAAGATTGTTTTTTGATCCGAAGAAGAGCGCTAAGTTATTGCAAGAGCAAGCGGATAAATTTATCACGTATTGATAACTCAATAAAATTGCTTCGCGTTCGTCATCAGTGCAGTAGTCCTAATATTTATTATGTATGTAGTGGTGAAACAAATAAGAAATGTACTAAATGAAAATAATGGGTACTCTACAGTATGGTACACTTGGTTTTATTCGATATTACAAAACGCAAATCGAAGCGCGCGCAGCTTTCGTCCTTTTTTCCTTCCCTCTTGTTCTCATTTTATTGAACAGCCGCTGCCGCTGCACGCTTCTTATCAGCGACTACATCCATAAAGGTTTGTTGAGATTGTCCAGTCCCACCCGATCCGCCATCGGATCCTTTCTTTTCGTTCCCGGAATCGTTGTTCCCGGAATCCGTGTTCGTGTTGTTATTATCGTCTCCGTTGTTGGCTTCCTCAAACGTGCCATCGGAATCTCTCTTCGTCATTTGCATGTATGGATGTGGCCGCGTTTGCTGCGTCGCCATGGACGTTGGCACGAGCGCGTCACTTGTAAGCGTGGCCGTGGTCGCATCGCGAGCACTTTCGCTGTTAAACTTCATAGAGTTCACCGCACTCTCCACCAACTTGGCTTGTTTCTCCTCCGCGCTCGCGTCGGAAGAGGCGTTTAAGAAGGTTTGGTACCCGCTGCCGACGAGTTGCATTTGATCTTCCCACATTCGCTTCGATAGCAAATTCTTCTTCAAGTTATTGACGAGTAAAACGGTCGTTTCTCGATCAATCGGTCGCATATTTTGTAAATTCTCCGCCGCTTCTTCCGCAGAGATGCTATCGTTTTCCAACATTCTCGCAAACGCGGAGTACACGACTTGGAAGTTTGGCGTGTTTTGATTCGCTTTCTTTCTTTGCGCATCGGTCAGCGAATTGTTCTGCGTAGGATTCCAAGCCGAATGTTGCAACTGGTCGCCGCCGTTCACTTGCTGCCCCGCGCCACCTAAGTTCGAGCCGTGTGCAGACTGGTTCGTATTTTGTTGGTGTTGCTGATGAAAGCCTCCCAAACGCGAGGGACCTCCAGAACCGATGCTTTTTTTCCTGTCTGTACCTTTTGAAGTTGGGGTGTTCGGTGCTTTCCTTTTTGATCCTTTTTGCACCTCGTACGTTGCGCCCGTCAAGGAATTTCGAACTTGCTCTTGCATTTCATTCATTTGCTGCGTGATGTATTCGTGCGTCATGCATTGGTGGTTGCTCTTGGAACCGCCGCCGCTATTATCGTCCTCGTCACTAATATTATTGTTGTTTATGAAATCTGTCGCAGTCATCATCAACTCTTTATTATGACCGCCGGTTTCTTTGTACGAAGTTGTCGCCGTGCCGTTGTTGCTATCTACTAAACGGTTAATCGCGTCGTCTTCCGCCGAACCGCCACCAGAGGCGTCGTTGCTATTCATGATTTCTCTATTATTCTCGTCGTCGTCGTCTTCATCATCTTCTGCTTCGTCATCGACCATACCCGCAAGTTGATCGTCGCTTCTAAATAAGTCATCCATCGGCGGTTCGTTTCCGGGATGAAGCAAGGAGGATTTCTGTGTTTTCGTATTCTTCTTCATAGTGTTGGCGTTCTTTTTCGTTCCAGTAGTCTTCGGTTTCGCAGCTTTCTTTTCTTTTTTCGGCGTCGATTGCTTCGCTTTCTTATTACCCTCGTCGCTCGCGTTCGTATTATTATTGTAATTATTACTCTGCGATACTTCTTGCTTCTGCAACTGTTTCTTCGGCGAGAGTTTCTTCGAAGGAGAAGACGGGAGACCAGAGGCGGCGTCTACTAACGACGAACCGTTCTTAGTTGCAGTGGCATCAGCAGTTCCATCGCCTGTTGTTTTCACCGGTACTTCATGTTGCTGCTGCTCATGTACTACTACTTTAGCTGATGGCGGCGGTGCTACTGGTGGTGGTTTCACCGCTTTGTGCGGATACGGTCGACTCGCCTTCTTCTTCGGCCTCGGCGGCGGCACCGCTTCTCCGGTGCCCAACTTTTCAATCTTCAAGAAATATTTTTGCGCGTGCGAACGGATTTGAATGATCGATTTCGATTTCACGTGCTCTTTGATTTGCTTCCAGTTTCGCTGGTATCTGTGTATTCGAAGACGATAAAAAAGAAGAAGAAGAAGAAAAATGTCAGCAATAGTTGTTTTCGCGTTTTCGTCACGACGCCATAATCACAAGGAGAAAGAAGAGACGCGTCATCATCCTCCTCGCACGAAAGAAGCAGAAAAACAAAAAAACAAACGCACAGCGCGATAGCCTCCACGAACAGCCCGTGTTCTTCGTCCGTCCAACTTTCTCTGGATTTTGTGATGGTGTATTCTTTCCTCGCTTTAATGTTCACTTCTTCTTGTTCTTCCTTCTCCATCTTATTGTTAGTATTATTCGTCGTCTCTTCGTCGTTCGTCGTCATCTCTCCTCCCGCTCTCAAATTTGGACGTTTCCCTCCTCCGCCTCCGAAAAGATATTCTCGAGATATCTCAAAGCGGGGCGAAAATTCTCTCTCGAGAGATCTCTTTCAACGACGAAAGAAGAAGCGTTGATGCCGACGATCGAAAATGGTCAGATCACAAAGACAGAAGAGAGAGAGAGAAGAAGCTTGAATGAAGGAGATCAGACGGCAGAGAAGGCGGACGACGGGTGATCAAAGCGGCGCGTTGTTTCTTTTCTGCGCGTCGTCGTCGTACTATAATTTGGTACACAGATTAGACGAAAGAAAAGAAAGAGCTGAGTCAATTATAATTTAGGGTTTGTGAAAAAAAAATTTTGAAGAAAAAAAAGCCACACAGAGACCGTTGGGAGAACATTAAAAAAAGAAGAGGAGGAGGAAGCGGAAGAGAAGTGAAGCGGTGAAGCGGTGAGAAGAAGCATGGCGAATACTACTGCTGGAGGAGCAGCAGAAGAAGAAGAAGATAACATCAACACCGGAATGATGGAATCGACGAAACATCCGACCGCGTTACTCGTGCACGTCGTCTTTAAATGTAGCGCCGTGCTCGTCTATGTCTTTTGCAACTGGTTTTCGGACGATTTCGTCATCATATTCGTCCTTTTGACTCTTTTACTGACGATGGACTTTTGGTGGACGAAGAACGTCTCCGGTCGCTTGTTAGTTGGGTTGAGGTATTGGAACGAAGTCGAAGAACAAAGCGGGGAGAGCAAGTGGCAGTTTGAATCGAGAGACGCGGATGGAATGCGGTTGGTGGATGCGACCGAGAAGCGGATTTTCTGGTGGACGATATACGGCGCGCCGTTGATTTGGGCGTTCTTTTTAACCACGTCGTTGACAAAGTTGAATTTCAACTACGCGTTGGTGTGTTTAATGGCATTGGGGATGTTGTTGACGAATACGATCGGGTACATGAAGTGTTCGAAGGATCAGAGGGAACAGATTAGCGGGTTGGCGCAAAGAGGCGCTCTGAGTTTTTTAACGAGAGGATACTTTTGAGTTTGTAGTAGATATATTTAGTAGTTTTGTCGTAGTAGTGAGCTTGTTCTATGCACACGTAGTGCTCTGCTTTATAGCCGAGACCGAATTTCGGCTGTTTCGTTTCTCTTCGATACCGTTGCCGCAATCGTACCGTGCGGCTCCGACGTGGCAATGTATACGTCGTCGTTGAATTTATGGTCTCCTCCGTTTGGCGTCATCGGTATGAAATGGATGTTTGGTAACGTAAATTTCACGTCTTTCACTTCTTTGATGTTGTTTACGATCGCATCGCCCATATTGTATAACGTCGCTTGCACCGATGGCGAATACACGCCTCTCTGCGCGTCGCCGAAGAACTGGTCTTTGATGTTTTCGAGCACTCGCTGGTAGACTAAATCGTAATCAATGTTGTTGTTGTTACTAGAATTGTTATTACCGAACCATCCTTTCCGTTTACTGGTATCAATTCCTCCTTCCAAGTCGTACGTCCACACGCAATCAATAGCAGTCGCTAAAATCCGTTCATTCGTTTCACCGAGTTTGGTAAACTTGTCCTTGATATATCCTTCGTAGCCGCTTTGCGTCGTTTTCAACACCCGATAATCTTTCAACCCACTCGTTACGGTTGGATGATCCATTCGTTCTCTCATCACGTTCACGAAACACGTGCGTATACCGCTACTAAACGTAAAACCGTGACTGTGCTCGACACCTCCTCTGACTTTAGCCCGCTCCCACGGCGCTTGGTCCACCGTCACCGACACCCCGTCTATGAGCGGATACGTTTCTATAAACGTTCTCGCGAGACGGATGGCGTAGTCCTCCATAGACGTGCGCTCTTTACATCTTTGCGCGACCACGTAACACATATTTCTCGTCGTATCCGTGGTCGTCATCCCACCGTTATCTCCGCTCGTGTACGCTTTTTCCATTTCCGGCGATATGAGTCGAACGCACACCTCCCACTCGACGAAATAATGCGCGTTTTCTTTCGCATCTCTCCACGTCCGCCCCAAGCGGACTTTCGATTTCCCGTGCTCGTGTTCGGTTAAAAATCCCATTCTATGACGCTCTCGTTCGTCGGTATATTCAATAAATACTAAAGAAGTCTTCTCAAACAGCAAAAAAAGCGAAACTGCTTTTTATGGTTCTTCGATGCGTCTGTAGAATAACAACAGCGCGAGGAAGCAGCGCAGGATATGCGCGGATAAAAAGATCGATTACTTTGCGGCGTTTCAGAAAATTTTCTGCAGTTTTGTGACTGCTTCTTCTGAAACGACAGACTCATGACAAAAAAGCTTTCGCGAGAGACGAAAACAAAAAAAAAACAGACTTCTCGAGTGATTTCTCAGAGGAGATCTCGTCAGATGCACGAAAGAAAAGTCTCTCTCGGATACTAAAGAAACACACCGAACGCTTTTAGTATCATAATCATCATCATCATTAATAGGAGTAGTAGTCTATTACGCAGTTAAAAAAAAGATAAAGATGGCGGACCAAACGCCGCCGGTCCTTTCCGGCACTTTAACCAAGAGAGGCGGGAAAGACTTGTACGGCAAAAACACCTGGCGGTTGAGGCATTTTCAATTACATCTCGCGAGCGAGAAAAAATTCTTTCATCACCAGCAACGGTTTAATGACGAGGAGGAAAAAGACGCGGACGAGGAGGAAGAGAGAAGAGCTTTTAATAAAAAGGAAAAGTCGACGCTGAAGTATTACGCGTCCGAGCCGACGCACTCGAGGCAACAACCGAAAGGCATGTTCGAGGTGACCAGTAAGAGTACCGTTGTGACTTTAGAGGACGAGAAGATTCTCGAGGAACACGGCTTAGGGAGCAAATATTTAGGGAAGAAGTTGTTCGCGTTTTACTCCAAGATGGACGTCTCCGCGAAAGAAATCAATTCAGGAGTTTCGAATTCCGTGGTCGTTTGCGAGTGCGAGAATCAGCAAGTGTTGCAATCGTGGGTGACGGCGCTGAGCGACGCGATTGCGCGAGAGCGGAGTCGGAAAGCGAAGAACGGGGAGAAGGACGGAAACGGTAGCGACGACGAGAGCGATACGGAAGTCGACGCGAACGGGAGGAAAAGGAAAAGTGGTGGAGAGAAGAAGAATTCGTTGCAAAGACACCAGACGAAACACGCGAGAAGGAGTTTCTTTAAAGGCGCGCTGGAGAGAGCGGGGTTGACGGGACCGTTGGGGGGCGTCGGGGTGCCCACGCACTTGGAAGCGGTGTGGGAGCAAATCGCGTTCGTGGACGTCATGGCGGACGACGCGCTCGGGTTTGACGAACGGTTAATGCGCATACGAGATGAGAAAATGGCAGTTAGAGAAACGCTAGAAACTATGAGCGATTCGTGCTCGACAATTTCGAGAGCTTTGGGAAGTTTGCAATTTCCGATGTCGGTTCCGGAAACAAACGCGATTATGGAAGTCAGAAGATCGTTGGATGATTTGACCTTGTTATGTCGGCAAATCCCCGCAGGAACGCAAGATAACAACGCGTTTACTGCGTTTTTGTCTGTGTTTATCGATAGAGTGCGTTCGATGCGTCCGGGTGCTTTATTAATGTTCCCGGGTGGGTGGTCCACGCAAAACGACGGGAAGAGTCGCGCGCTGATTTACACCTTGCAACGACTGCAAGGCTCCTTTGTGTTTTCCGTGACCAACACGGGCGATGGATTAGAGTATCATCCCGTGAAAGCGGATCCGTCCTCGGATGGATTTTTATACGGGTTGACGACGCAATTGACGGAAATTCCAATGGATATGTGTTTAGATTCTTCCACTTGGGCTCTGTTACTTAGACCGATTGTCCATCCGCAGAAAACGGCTGAGATTGCAAAAGACCAAATTTACGCCAAAGTGTTGCCAATGTTGAACGGTCGTCCGTTATTCGCATCGGTTGGTGCCACGCCGCTTCGGACGGTTCAGTTTGCACCAAAGCCAGCCGGTGGCGATTTATCGTTTTCCTTGTGCGCGTTAGAAGCTGCGAGGTGCGCGTTGTGCTCTTTAGGATGCCCGCCAAAACGAGCAAACGCGTTAGTCGAGGTTGGCGTGAGACACGTCATGTTAGAAGAGGCCTTGCGGAACGTTTCTGAAATTTCGCTTCTGAATACTTCCGCGTGCGTAGCTCTAGAAACTGCGTGTAAAACTTTAGCTCGATTTGCGACGCCGTACGCGGAAAAATTAGCCAAGATGGAACGAGAAAATGGAGGGCAAAACGCAGACGCGAGCAACGTCGGACCGGTGCCTCCGGAAATCCTCGCGAGGATTTTGAAGTGCGTGGAAGCGACAAGACTGAGAGCTGCAAACGCCCGAAGGCCGACGTTACTTCCGCCACCGTTAGCCTCACCGATAGCGCCTAGAGATGCGAGCAACATGCAGTTGTTCGGTAAAATTATGCTCGAAGGCGGGACGAATTTACTCGCCGGCGACGCCAAGCCGCCGCCGATTATTCGTCCGGTCGAGTTGTCCATGGTTCCAGATATAGTCACTAGCGTAGAAGAAGCCGCACTAGCCATGCGAAAAGCAGCACACTGTTGCTCCATATTGGCTAACCAAGCCGATTTGACTACGAATTCGTATTCGCACAGAGTTGCGTTGTTGGTGCATTTGTTCGTGCACGTTTTGCCTTGTCCGATGCCGTTGACGCACAAAGACAGAGAGACTCACTGCTTTTGGCGGTCGGCGAGACCAAAGTACGAGACGCAATTAGAGCTCGCCCGGTCTTTGAATTTATGTTTACGACATTTCGCCACGGCGTCGATGTCAGTTTCCGCCACGCGATCGTTTGACGCCAACCGATTGTTGACGTTGTCGTGCATGGCGGCGATTACCGACGCGACGTTGAGAATGAAACCGTGCGATTTCCCGAGCGTTTTTTGCGAGCATTACGACGGCGTCAACGAAGGCCCGACGACTCTATTTGGGTTTGATACCGGTCCATTTGCAGTGGAGGCGGAGTATTTACGATTTCACTGCCCGGAAAGAATGACAAAATTGACGAAAGTTTTAGATTACTTCCATTCGCTCACCGAGTCCGTTCAATCCTCGCACACTTTGTTTCGATGGGAAGACGATCAACAAGGCATGACTTTCGGCCCGGGAGAGGCTCGATTATTAGACCAAGTTGCATTAGCGATCGGCTACGAACGGTCGCCGGATGCCTTGTCGAATTACTTTTCTTGCGAAAACAGAGACATGGCGGATCATTACCCGGAACTCGTGGCGTTGCGAGACTCTGTTTTCATGTTCAAAGCGTTGATGGCACCGACGAGCGATTCGCTCCCGGACTTGCGTCGATGGACGTTTCAAGATTCTCAACTGAATTGGAAGATTGAGCGCGACGAAAGATCCGGAGCGTATAACCTCAATGTCACCGCTTTCGATCGTCAAATGCGAGTTGCGCCTTGGGCGCGAGAGTTACGCATGGTCGCCGATAAAGATGTCGACCCGAAAACAGGGAAAAAGAAGAGGATATATGGGTTTCGCTCTGTCTTCGGAGGTGGTTTTTTAGCTAAATCCGTCGGCGATAAACGGCCGCGATGTCCACCGTCCGGAGGGAATCCGTCTAATTTAGTCGGCATGCGAATCGATACGGAGGAGGACGTTTTGCATTTGCAAACGTTGCCGACGTTTGACGATTTGCTCAAACCAAGCGAAACGGAACTTTTGTTGACGTACTTGACTGCGCCAATGGTCCGCGTTCCGTTATCTTTGAGACTATTCGCGGACGCAACCAGGTGTCGCGCGTTATCATCGCACGAAATCCAACAAGTTTTAGATGCGGTTTTGTTTGAGCCTGGTCCGTGGCAACCGCCCGGGTTGGTCTTTGTCCCCCAAGAGATTCCTGCGAGCACGAGACAGCATATGGCGACACCATGTGGGGTTTTATTCCACGAGCTCTCCCACGCGCCGGCGCCTTTAATCGATGCTGCGGAAGAGTTATTGGCTTTAAGTTTAGAACTCGATACTGGCAGGCACGACGCTCCAGCCGTCCCGGGCGTTTTGTTTTCCACGCGAGCCTTGACTCGAATGCTCGCGTTTATCACGACGCTGATGGAGCAAGAACACATCGAAGATCCAAAGATGAGAACGAGAGGCGTTCAGCCACCACCGAAATCGAAAAAATCACTAGAAAATGCAAAAGAAAGAGTTAGCAAAGTAATTTCCGCGCGCGTTCGTCCAGTTATTCGACGCTGGTTGAACCGGGCGGCAAAATGTGGCGCCGTGCGCGCTGCGTGCGCGTTGCACGCGCATTTAGCGTACACGTATTATTGGACAAAACCTGAAGACTATGACTTGGAAGCAGCGACGACGCTGTTTACTGCGCAGGCATACATATTTGTTAACCATGTTTTCTTGGACACTCCGGACGGTTCCGAATCTATGGATAGAAAACTCGCGAAAGATACCGGAGAAAACTTGATGGATTTAGGATTCCCTCCGAACGAGATTTTCGATTTGTTCCAACGACAACGAAAAAATATGCTCGCGTGGGCGAAAGGAAACGAAAAAGAATGCAACGATGTCATGAACGGCATCGTCATAGCGTTGACGACGCGTGAGAGCAGTTCGTCGGTGCCGTCTGCGCAGCAGGAGGCTACGGACGCTTCTGCACATGACAGAGGATGGCGGTTGTCTGGCGAAGGCCGGTTCGTGGCGCACCCGAAAGACGAAACTACCGAGGAGTGGCAAAGGAAAACGGAGAATACTAAAAACGTTCTGTTGGAAGAGTACGGCGAACACTATGGGGAATGGTTATTGGCGACGACGACGCAAAACGCAGAGATGGAGGTGAATTGTCAACTCGGCGAGTTCACGGTCCGACGAAACCGTTTGCGGCCGCTCGAAAACGCCGTTCGAGAATTGCCCGATTTTGTGGCCGCATTAGATTCAGTGTTGAGAGAACGGAACGAAGAGTTTCGACAGAGGCTGTTGAAAGACGACGAGGACGTGGACGAGGACGATTCGTTCACACGTTTACTCGCCGCTTCAAAATCCAAGTCCATCATCGCCACAGTTTTGAAGAACACGGACGAGATTGGTAAAAAAACGGGAGACGGAAAATCACCGTTCGCTGAATTCGACGCCTCGGACGAGGTTGTTCACTGCGCGGAAGTTCGCAACACAGAACATCGTAAGTGGCTCAGGTTGGTTGGTTTGCGTCACGATATCGAAATTTGGGATCCGGATCCTCGTGTGCCGACGCACAACTTTACCCGTCCGTACTCTACGAATGCCAGCGCGGGCGCGAAAGTCATGAACGTTTTGAGCGTGGTAGGTCTTGGTTCCGGATCGGGTTTGACGGAGAAAGAACGGTGGATTATGGACCGATTAGAGCCGATTATCCATGGTCCCGCAGCGGCTTTCTTAAAAGGCGTTGAGTTGTTCCTTCCGTCCGAAACGTTCAAAGGACCGATTGCTACCTTGCGAGGCGTCGGCGCGCCGGATGTGGTCGCGCCCGAGGTACAAAAGTCCTCCTGGTGGTGGGGCAAAGCCACAAAAGTTCCGAAAACATCGGTCGCGGACGAAGAAAATGCGAATAAACTGCTCACCGAAGTTGTCGTCGTGCGAGATCCACCGTTGGTACAGGTCTTTCGCGTCGAGTCTTTCGGTAGACGCTGGAGAAGAGCGTTGGTGTTTGCCTCCAACGCCTCGTGGTGTCTCGCGGATGTCGACCCAGACGGTGAGCCGAGTTTGAAGGACCCGAACGAAAGATTTTTACTGTCTGCAGTTCGATTAGGTTCTCGGGTGCAATCTTTAGTCGTAACGAGACACATTTCAAGTAAGCTCGGACGCCAAGCATTTGTTCCTGAACGACACTTGCGAGGGATAATCCCGCAAGCGTTGTTGCAAGATTACTCGTTTTGGCGATCAGAAGTTACCGGAGATTTGTACGGCACTGCTCGACCGACAGCTAAACACCCTCGAACAATCATTTACGTCCAAATAGAAGGTGCTAAAGGTGCCACGACGCCACCAGCGGAGGAAGACCCGACGGTCAGCGCGCTCGACTCCGTTTTTAGCGGCTCCGCGAGCACTTCTAAATCCGGTTTATTCGTTGATGACGCGCGAGGTATCGTTCATAGAATCCCAATGCCGACGAAAGACGCGAGTGATTTTGATTTCGATCCACAAAGCATGCCAGAAGGGACGCTTGTTTTAGTCGATTTGTTGTACGCCGCGGCTGGACACACCTCTTCCGTGGAAGAGATGGAAGGTGAGAACGACGACGTGTCGAATTTACTGAGCCCGCGCGCGGAGTCGAACGAAACGCGACAGAATCCGTTGAAAGCGTTGGCAAGATCGATTGCTGCCGTAGAAGGGTTGGCACACGCGCTCGTTTGGGTCGATAGAAAGACCGGTAGCGGAGCTGGTGGCTCAAAGAACAACAACGCGAGTGAATACATTCCCGTGCGAAGAGTTGAACTCCCTCGATTAGGTATTTCCTTTCACGCCGTGAAAGATACGACGGCGAGTTCACAAACGCGGTTAGAGTGCGAAGAACACGCGGGTTTATTTTTAGCTTCCGCGAGAACTCCAATGTTAGATCGCTTATTATCTGGTTTACCGCACGCTATGCTGTTAGAAGCTCGTGACGGACAGCTCGCGGTTTTGTTACCCGCCGGTGCTGCGCCGAGGCGTGCGGCGATTGACGCTGTCGCAAAACTCGGCGCGAGTAAGGGTTTAGGCGCAGACGTCATCGTCGATCGTTGGGATATCGCGTGGCACGACGCTGTCGGTGACTCGAAACATTATGTATACACGGTTCACGCTTCGCACGCGCATCTAGTATGCGATTCCTTAGCATCGGCGTTGTATTTGTGCACCATGCGATTCCTGGCTCGAAGATACGACGACGTGAAAAAACTCGTCGATTTACTCTTGTGCGAGAACGATCCTACGAGCGAAGAAGCGCAATTATGGGACGCATTAGGTCTGGCCGCCATCGAGGATCCGAATCCAGATGCGTGCGCGGCTAGAATTAAAATTCTACGCGCCGCTAAAGGCACCGCCGCGATGGATCGTTTAGCCGGCTTAGGTTTCAATGAATCCGTCGAGTGTTTGAAGTACGTCCAAAATTGGCGTGCGATAAGTGCCAACGTCCGATTAACCGCGGAAGAAGAACTAGATGTTGTAGACCAAACGACCGCGAGTGCTCGAGTCACGGAAGCGCAACGAGCGAGTCTCCGAACTCGAAGAAAGAACAGAGATGAGAAAACGCTCGAGGAAATCATCGCTTCAGATCCGTTGTTGTTGAATCGAGCCAGTTACTTGCGTTTGCTCGTTCATCACGAACGCAAATTGTTAATGAACGATCAACTGAACAACAGTTTAGGACAAACGCAAGGATTTCCTCTCTTTTACCCGCCAATACCGGAACACAGCGAATTCGATTCTATCGAAGATTTCTCCGCGTTCGACGATGCCATCACCGGTGACGGTCCGCTTGGAAAACTCGCCGGGTGGACATCGAGCTATTCACGACCGGACGATGTTTCTGTCAACGGCAGTAACGGCCTAAACGCTGTCAATAAATGGATTGAAAGCGGTTCTTTGGCCTTACAAAAAGAACACGGGTTTCCTTTACTCTTTGAGTTGCTCACGAGCACGGTGCAGTTGCGCGTATTACCGGGCGACGACCCGCATCGTTGGGGTAGGGCTTTGTTACGATTCGTTCCGAAACAACAGAGCGAGAAAGCTGGCACTTTAATGTCCATTTTACGCGTGTTAGCGGCAAATGCAGACATTGCGAGGGAGTGTCCGCGCGCAGAAGAGCGGACGTTAGGCGTCAAACTCTCCGCCATGTTTACGCAAGACGGCGCCGTCGGGCAACTCTTGAAACGTGTGAAACCGTATTTGAAAGAAAATCGAGACCGTTTACCGTCGCAAATGAATTACATTGGCGATCGCTACGCGTCACCACCAGCCTGTGAAATGGTAATCGACGCGTGGTATCAAACGCTACTCAACGGTTCGAAGTGGGCGTTACCTAGATTTGCTTCGGCGACGTTGCGACAACGTAAATACCCGCTCGAGAACGATCCGCAAGTATTGCAAAAGTACGGCGCGAACAATCTCGCAACCGTCGATTTGAATTATTTAAGCTCGCAGCCGTTAGCGGTTATCGATTTAGCGTCAATAATAGTGCCTGTCGAGGACGATCGCGCGGGAGATGCGATCCAAGGTTGCTTGGAAAATGGTTCCGGAGGGTTACCATTTGACGTGTCGAGACACCCTTCGTCGGCGACGCCAATCGCGAAACAAACCTTGACAAGATTACGGCAAGATTTAAAATCGAGCGCGGATAGGATTGCAAAGCAGAAACAGGAACCTGTGAATGTCGCAACGAACGAGCTCACGTTAAATGGATTCACATCTTTCGATTGCGAGCAAATTGCCATCGAAGCAGCAGCGTCCAAGGCTGGTCAAGCGTCGATCAACGCGCGAGCGGTATTGCGCTCGATACTTGAAAAGTTGGCCAAACAGGTTGCGCTCGATCGCGCCGCAGCTTCAGAGGCTGCCATGGTCGCTACGGCAACCGCAAACGGCCTGGATAGATCAGCCACTGTCCGTTTCGAAATGCTTCGACTGGGTTTGCAAAGGCGCTCGGGCGCGTGGGCCGAAGCGACGTACGACGATTTACTGGAAGCGATGGCGTGCGAACACGGCGAGAAGAATTTGTTGAAAATCACCCCGGGGGTAACTTCAGACAAGGTGAAACAAGCGTTGCATTTAACCGCACAAGCGTTGTTGCTAACCGCAAGAGCCGCGCAAGGTGCAAAATGTGCTGCCGCTGCGGCAGATACGTTATTAGCATTATCAAAGTGCGCTAAAACCGTCGAACGTGATGGGAAAGCATCGTTAGCTTTGGATTTAGGTTTACGCGCGAGAGGTTTGGCGAAGATGTTGTGCGAGAAGAGATCGTACTTTAAAAAGAGTGTGGTGGCGAACCGCGAGCAACAGCAGAAGCAAGCTGTCGCAGACGAACTTGATCCGTTCGCGGAAAGTCCGGCAACGCCATCGCCGACGTATTTAACGTACGATCCCCGATTGTTAATGTTTGAGTTTTCGCTGGCGATTATTTTGCGTCAGCGACAAGTTCAACTGACGAAACAATTTGTTCAATCCGCTGAGCGAGGTGGCGGTGAGTGCGCGCAAATGCTCATGGGTGAAGGTAAAACGACCGTCGTGTGTCCATTACTTGGATATTTACTCGCAACGGATACACGAATGGTATGTCAGGTCGTGCCGCACGCTTTACTTGAGTTTTCGCGAGGAACTTTACGCAAATCCTATTCAGGCGTTATTCGGAGATCAGTGGTTACTCTAAAATTTGATCGATACACGACGTTGAGCGATGGGAAGTTGCTCGATGCTATGCGCAAAGCTAGAGACGAACGAGCTATTGTGATCACTTCGCCAACGGCGTTGAAATCACTCGCCTTGAAGTTTCTCGAGGCGTTACACTTGCTTGATCAATCGCACGTTGCGTTTGAAGAATCGAGAATGAACTCAAGTATTTTGAAACAATCAAAAGATATCGTCACAAAAATGTTTGGTGTAAGAAGAGGCAAATCGAGGTCCGAGCGCGTCGCCGATGCCGGAGCTTTATCGGAAGAGGAACTCGAGGCATTGCGAAAAGAGGCATTTTGCGCGTCTGAAATTTTTCAAATCTTCCACCAAGGTTTGCTCATTTTAGACGAAGTCGATTTGATTTTGCACCCGTTGAAATCCGAATTGCATTGGCCGTTAGGGCAAAGAATCCCGCTAGATTTTTGTCAATCAAGGATTGGTGATGGATTGCGCTGGAAACTTCCATTTTTCTTATTGGACGCGGTATTTTCGTTGTCCAACGAGACAAATGGATTTATGCCTTCCACGAAAGAAGCGCAAGGCTCGCAAGAAGCGACGGAGATTTTGAAGCTAATTCATACTCGCATAACGGATGCAATTAAGGAGAAAGCAGTACAAGCGGTGCCGCACGTGTGCGTGTTGGATCGAAAATGGTACCATCAGTCGCTGCGACCGCTCCTGGCGAGATGGATTTCGGTATGGTTAAGAGCGCACGGTGCGTTAAGAAACATGGACGATGAAACTTCCATTGCATTTTTACTACGAGGCGACAGAAGCGCTTCGACGCAGTTACAACGCGAAGCCGAAGATGAAGGCGTGAAGATGGCGAACCTCGCGCGAGACTGGTTGAACGCGTTACTCCCTCACGTCTTGTCCAAAATCAACCGAGTTACGTTTGGTCTGCTCACGTTACACGACGTGAAAAATTTGGAAGAATGGACGCAGGCGTCGGTACCTTTATCTCGAAGACTGTTAGCGGTCCCATTTGTCGGTAAAGATATTCCTTCGAGAACGAATGAGTTTTCGCACCCAGACGTGGTCATCGGCTTGACAATTGCGGCGTATCGCATCGAAGGTTTGCGCAGATCCGATTTTAAGATTGTTTTGAAAGCCATGCTCGAGCAGTTTTCGAACGAAGCTGGCGCGCAACAAAAGCGACCGAGTTCGCTTAAGTGGGCGTATTGGGTTCGGTTAGCCGGCAAATCCGTGAGAGGCGAGGCGAGAGCTAAAGCGCAACTAGAGGCGAGGCGCAAATCTGCGCATCAAGGTACGCACTCACATCTGAACGTCGGCAAAGTTTCCGGGTTTGACGCGTTACTCGCGGACATTTCAAACGTGGAATTGAATCAGTCTTTAGATGCTTCTTTCCAATCTTCACCTTCGTGGTTGAACGACGAAAACGAAACGTGGCCGTTAAATCTCGTGGATATGCGTGACCATGAACAGGTTGAAGAATTGTATCAACTCTTGAGATTGGTGCCGGAAGTCATTGAAACGTATTTAGATACTTTCGTGTTCCCGGAAACGGCGAAGCATCAGGGCATGAAACTTTCCGCCACTGGACAAGAGCTCGGTGGTGACGTTTTGTTCCCCGTGCGTTTAGGTTTCTCGGGAACTCCAGCGGATTTACTCCCGTCCGAGTTGGGCGCTCCGAAATTTGAGCTTGGCACAGACGCGAAAGTACTGGCCACTTTAAGTGACCGAACCGTGGTTTCCTGTAACGACATGTCATCGGACTGGACCGTTGATAATATATTGAAAACCATCGCAACCGCAGAGCCACCTTTGCACGCGTTGATCGATGCTGGCGCTTTAATTACCGGTAAAAGTAATCGCGCGGTGGCGAAATTCTTATTAGAAAACGGATTAGAATGGGCAGAAGGATGCGTGTTTCTCGACGAAAACGACGCACAAATGATTTTGATGCGTCGCGGACCATGGGAAGTGATTCCTTTAGCGCGGGTTGCCGCTATGCCGTATTCCAAACGCTTTTCATTTTACGACCAGGTGCACACGACTGGGATGGATATCAAACAAGCTGCAGCGTCGCGAGCGGCGTTGACATTAGGTAAAGATATGACTTTGCGAGATTACGCTCAAGGCGCGTGGCGTATGCGTGGATTAGGAAATGGACAAACTCTGGAGTTGATCATCACTCCCGAAGTATCCAAACTCGTTGCCACGGAAGTTGCGATTGGTGAAGGCCGATTGCCACAAACGCGCATCGCAGAATTGCAATCCATGACGGACGACGAAGCAGAGAGAATGCGATTACGAGACGTCTTAGCGTGGCTTACCATCAACACTATGCGCGCAGAAAATGTACAAGCCGGTTTATTAGCTGAACAAAGAGCCGCAAATGTCTGGAGGAAACACGCCTATCGGCTCTTGTTGGAAAGAAACATGACAGTTGGTTCCCATAAATGTACCGATGAAACGCAAAAGTGCCTCGATGTGTTTCGAGAACGCGTGACGTTCATCGTCCAAAACGCAATTCCTGAAAAAATGTCAGCGTCAAGACGTCTCGCACAGTTGTGCAGACAATACGAACACATCATCATGCACAACGAAAAGGCGAAGGAACATCTGCGAAATATTGTCGCCGATGTCACGCGCATGGAGGCGGCAACGTTGGAAGCAAAACAACGTGTCGCCATGGCAGCCGCGAACAACGACGGTTCCGAAGCCGCTGGTGATCTCGGCTTCGACGGTGCCAATGTCGATAGAGTTTTGCAATCCGAACAAGTTCAAGAAAACGAGCAAGAACAAGAAACCGAACAAGAACAAGAGCAAGAGAAGGAGGAAGAAAAGATGGAAGAAATCATCGAAGAATCCGCGGCGGTTGTGAAATACTCTCGAGATGACGAGACGCAAATCGCTTGGAAGTTGGACGATCTCGCCGAGCCGCAGCGGTTACCGTTTTACAAAATGCAAACGTTCAAGGTGTACCAACCAGGAATGAAATTAAAACACACCGATCCGCTACCGTTTCCAGATTACTGTTGGTTGAGTAAGAATTACTTCAAACCTGGATGGGCGTTGAACGCGCATCGACGATTGAAGAATTCCATCATCGTGATGGATCTTATTCCGGATTTAGACGAATTAGCGAGCGATTTAACGAAAGGCTCTTCGAGTACCGGTCAACAAAACCGTTTGTCGATGGCACAAGAGGACGCTTTACGAGCCGCCTTCTCGATGTTTGATGGTGGCGGCACCGGCGCTCTGAACGAGAGAGAGCTGAAGGATGTCTTGAGAGCAATCGATGCCGTCGTCGATGACGACGAAGTTCGTTTGACCGAACTGGCGAAAGAAGTAGCCCATGACGCTGCAAAACTTGGATTGCCTTCCTCTGGCGCGGGCGTTACGTTTGAAGAGTTGAAAAGAGTCATCCGTCAAAAGAATATTTACGCGTTGCAAAACGGCCGATATTACGTTGGCGTTTCCTTAGCGGAAGCGGAATCGATTCGCGTCGCCATGCACTTTTCCGATTGCGACGAACGATCGAATGCCGATATCGTCAAGTTTAAGAACGTGCAAGTTGCGTTGCGCATTGCCGGTGGAACCTTGTTGGAAGGGTCGAGGAGATACGCACCGGCTGGCGTGTTCCAAGGGGCAACGGCGGAACAATGCTTCCGATTTCTCGATTCGCAACTCGATTTCGAAGAAAGAGAAGTTTCTCTACTTCTCCGCGCTTTACAGGAAGCACCGTGCGATAAGCGCGCAGCTTTCTTCGATGCCGTTCGAAACTGCAGACGCCGTCCGAGGATTCCGTGGCAAGAAACGCCATTGGCGAAAGCTTTGACGACGGCAGACGAGTTTCATTTACTCGCGAGTCGCGCGCTTACTGCACGTGTACGCGCGCAATTGAAGAGGAAGCGCATGCGTTTATTAGATTGTTTCCGAGCGTTTGACGTGGAACGAGCTGGTTCATTATCATACGAATCCTTATACGGCGGTTTGTCTTGGTTAGGCGTGGAGTTATCACCGACGCAAATGTTGGATTTGGCGAAACGAGTCAACGTTTCGGGTACCGGCGTCGTCTCTAGAGAAGAGTTTGAAATCGCTTTTGGACCGGACGATGATTGGCAGAAGGAGTGGGAAGAAGAAGATCGCGTGAATGCTGTTGGAGGTGGTCATAAATACCATCAAAATGCGAATGGCAACACAAGCATGAACAACATGATGATGGAGTCTCAATTCCCATCCAACCGAGACGTGATTCCAGCGTCTTCAAATAACAGCATCGACGATTTACTCGGTGGCGCCGGTCCACCACTCCCCAGATACGATCAACAGCCGGTTTCTCACCAACAGAAGAAAAAAGTTGTGAATACAACTGCAAACGTATCCATTGACGACGGTACCGGTTTAGGCGATTGGGCGTCCATGGGCATGGCGGCGACGTTGCCAGACATTGCTCCAAAGAAACCGGCGCCGGCGGCGACGAAATTATCCGGACACGTTCCGTCTCGAGACGACCCGTTTGGATTGGGGAGTAAGAAAGCTGGTGTTACTGCTGCAACACATTCTGCTGCGCCTCCACAACCGGAAATGCTCGCCTTTGAAGATTGGCTTTCCGGCGACGTGAGCAACTCGCTTTCGCAAAACCTGCGCAACTCGACCACTGCGACTGGCGATTTGATGAGGGGCTCAAACACCATGCGCAATAATCAAGCGTCCGGAGCGGCAGCCATTGAAGACGCTCGTGCAAACATCTCGGCAAAATCTTTGCATAAAGAATCTGACCGAGAAAAGATGCGCAAAGATGCCGCTTCAGATGCAAAGCTTACACGCGATGTCGTTCGTAACTTTGCAGTTTCTTTGGTTCATCACAAAAATTTCACTCGCAGTTGGAGTTCGGAAGGTACTGGGAGTCGTAAATTTGGCACGACTTGGTTTCCAACGGGCGTAGTTGCCGCGTTTGCGTCGAGTTCAGACGTATCTAAGTTGTCTAAGAAGGAGCGTATAAACGTTGGGTATTTTGCCTCCTCCAGTCGAGGCGGACCAGCCGCGGATGGGGCGTTCGCGTTCGAAGTTAATGACGGCAGCGCGTTCGCGCTCACGGGTTCGCAAAATATGCCAAGAATGATTGAGCGCTTATTTCCTTTACCGGTTCGCTTTAGACAGATTTTTGCGCAACAGTGGAAATCATCGGGGTTGTTTGCCTGGTTACCGATAGCCCCGCCCGGTCATATCGCTTTAGGCATGGTGTTCACAAGCAGCGCGGAAGCGCCTTCGATTGCGAAAACGAACGTCCGGTGCGTCCCGGAAATATGGTGCGAACGTCCGTCAGTCGCGCCTAAAATGGCATGGAGTAACGAAGGGAGTGGCGGTGCACCGTGTTCAATTTGGCGAGTGAACTCGTTGGGTATGTGCTACGCGAAAGTCGGGTTCGATGCTCCACGACCGGAAGAATTGTGGGATATAAAGCGCGGGAATTTAATTCCCGCCGAAGCGTTTAATAGCATTCGGGTTGACGTCAACCAAAACTCGAACTTGCACAATTACAAGACTTCGTACGGAGGGACAGGGATATCCTCGGATTCTCCCGGAGCACCTTCGAGGACTGTTGCGAGAAGTGGTACAGGTCAAGCAAGACAAACTGGATATAGACCGAATCAAGATCATGGTCGTGGCGGGTACGGCGCGTCTTCATTGATTTGATGTGATAAATTTTAATCGATTATAAATATTAAACATCATTCATTCATTCATATTCTTACTGCACTCGAGCTTCTTATATTATCAGAACCTTTTTGACTAAGCTTTGCTCTTCTTTCTTTTCTACTTCGAGGTTTCTTTCACATCACTCACACACACATAAATAAAATTTTCGTAAAGCGAATGCCAGCGCATTATCATTCGCCTCGAGGGAAACAATGGGTTATACAACTCTTTTACTTCTCCACTTCTCAGAGGATAAAAATGTATTAGATATTACGCGGCGACAAAATGCCTCGGATGCCAGATTTACCAGACTGAACCGTGCCCGGCGAATTCATCGTCTTGCCCTGTTGGCGCACGCCGGCGTTGGTTGGCGAATAGTGGGCAAACTGTTCCTTAGCGTGCGCGATGCCGGCTTCCATCTCTTGCGCGGCCTTCACCGAATCCGAGGAAATTTGCATCTCACGATCCGCGGCGGTTCTAAATGACGTTCCATTTCTGGCCGCTTGCGCTGCCGCGACCGTTGCCGGCGAGGCTCCAGAGTGCACCTCGAGTTGCGAGTGAATGCTCGCAAACTTCGATTGGATGTGTTCCATTTGTTCCAACTCAGCTTCTAACTTTTGTTGTCTCTCTTCCAAAGCCAAGCGGACGTTCTTCACGTTAAATACCAAATCCAAGTTGACGTCGAACGCGTCTTCCATTTCGTTTCTTAAATGGTGCGAGAAGTCGTTCAACAACGGCATCAAGAAGAAGCAGTTGAATTTCAACTCCACAGATTGGACGACATACGTGCGAATGCCCGAATAGATTTGACGAACCAACAAATCGACAACATCTAACGTCACTTCCTTCATGTTACGGTTCCACAAGGTGTTCTCGACCAAATCCATCAACTTTTGATCTTTTGGATTTACTTTGGCCAAGTCTCTCGAAGAGGACGAGGACATGCCCGAGGTCGCGCCCCCGTACGAGTTCTTCTCGTCCACTCTCGCGTCCGGGTGCAACACCGATCGTAAGCCAGACTTGTTCCCGGAGTGCAACGACCACGTGACAAAGTTCGTGGTGGAGAGTAAATCCTCTCGGCACTTTTCTTGGCACTCTTTTACGCGTTGGTCCACAAACTTGGCAAACGAGGAGCCAATTTTCTTCAAAAAGACTTCGTGTCCGCTTAAAATTCGTCCTTCTTTTTGTAACAAGTACATGGCAACAGGTAACATGCGTCGAGCGATGTGCGCCAAACGGAAACCTAACTGGTGCACGAAAGGTTCAAAAGTATCTTTGGCTCGACTGACGGCAATAACACACGCGGTTCGGGTATAGTTGACCCCATCGTGAACTTCATCCACGCCGCACGCGTTGATGATATCTTCTCTGGAAACTTGCGGGCACTGCACTTCGCCGACGATTTGGCGGAACTCTTCCAAAGCTCTGTGGTATTGCGCACCACCGAATAATCGCATTTCTGCGTTCGGAATCGGGTTTTCGCTGTTCACCGGGCGACCGTCGTTGGAGACAAACGCGCCGCCTCGGATGTGCTCATGCGACAACGTCTCGCCAAACACTCTCGGAGGCGCCGCGAGCGTACCTCTCAACAACTCTGGAATTTTTTCCAAAAAGTGTTGGTAAAACTGTCTCCCTTTCTCTTTCAACTTGTCTTGGTTCATGTCCGCGAGTTCGCCGACGGTTTCTTCCAACTTATTCGAGGCGTGACGATGTTCTCTCTCGAGCACAGGCACAATCGTCGGGACGTTGTCCAAGTATCTTTGTTGCAACAAACGTTCGAGGAAGTGTCTCAACTGGGACAAACCCGAACGAGCTCGTTCGCTCGGTTCTAATCTTCTGTCCAATCTTCTTTCCAACTCGACGATATCAGCTTGCTCGCGTTGGACAACCGCCTCTCTGAAGTGGTCGTTCGAGCGAAACATGGAGTCTCGGGACAAACCAACTCTCCCGCTTGGCACGGACGTAAAGAACGGACCACCCCCTAACATAGCAGGTGAATCCAACAAGTGCCTCGGTGGATGCATGAACATCTCCACATCCGCGGCTCTCGCAAACTGTGGGATTCTCGTATCAAACTTGGTCGAAACGACAACGGTTCGGCGCAAATCTGGGTCGCACTCCATAACTGCCTTTCTCGTCGTCGCGTTCGACCAATCCGAGTTGTCTTCCAAGCACAAGATGATGTAATCTGGGTTTTGCATTTTCGCACGAACCAAGTTCTCGACCATTCTCGATTGTTGTTGCATGCCGTTGAACTTTCTCCCCGGCGCGGCCGAGATCAACCCCGGCGTATCGATGATCGTCAAGTTTGGACAATATTTATATTCAATCTTCACGACGATATCTTTCGCCCAAAACGAATTCTCTTGTTCCAATCTCGCGTTTTCGCTCTCAATGAACGCTTGTAACTCCGGCAAGGATAATTCCTCCTCTTTACCCAACGTGTCGTCTTTGACCAAATAGCATCGAGGCTCCACGCAGTTGTGGTTGTACTTCATGTTGATGGCAATCGGTCGTCTGGTTTTCGTCCCGCCTCCGACGTGGTTAAACTGGAAACCCATCAACGCTTCCACCAACGCACTCTTACCGTCCGTTTGGTGACCAACGACTAACACCGCCGGGGAATCGAACGGCTTATCGAATTCTTGCGCCAACGTGTGCAACTGCGAGTACGCCTCGTACAACTTTTCGTTGGACGGATCGAAAAACGCCGGCGCGCCGCTCGAGTTCTTTTGCGGGTTCCAGTACGTGCTTTTGCGCAAGTCTTCCGCGTTTGAAGAATTGTTGCGATTACCACCGCTACCTTTCGCGGAGGCGGCGCGCATTTGAGGCGCAGATGGAGCGTTTATGAAGTTGTCCGTTTCGTCAGCCTGTTTGTTTTTAGGAATAATTTTTCTGGTCAGCCCCCTTTGGATTTCTCATAAAAATTTCAAAAATTTTTGAGCAAAAAAGCAGCTCTTTTTTTCTCTTTGGGAGAGAACGACGAGATACAAAAAAGAAAGAAACAGCCAAGGAACAACTCTGAATGATCGATGCGTCCCGGAAAAAGAAAGGAAGACGAAGAGAGACACCAACAAAGGTTTTATCGCTCTTTCGCGAACGATGATGATGACGACGAGACAGTTTGAGTGGTAGTTCCTCACGCGCTGTTGCTCTCTCTGCTCTCTTTCTTGCGCATAAAATTCAAAAAATTCTAAACGGACAAAAAATGTGTCCGTTGTTCTTCATCCCGAACATTAAAAGCACAAAAGAGAGCCAAAGAAAGAGAAAGAAAGAAAGAACCAAAACCTACCCCATACGCGCTCGCGGCCACGTTCACGGCCGAAGACAGCGGTGCCATCGAGCCGGGAGATAATCCTCCGGTTGCTTTTTTCACCCAGCTGTCGGACGTGTTTCGAGACATGTTTTGTTTTTTTGTCTCTCGTTCTTTTGACGGCCGGCGAGAAGAAAACAAGAGAGGAGGATGACCTGGCATTAATTTAATTTTTGAAACCCTAGATATTAACATCAGAATTCCTTCAAACCAAACAAACGCAACTTTAGTAGTAACTCTTTGGTTGGATAACGCTGTAACGCTTTTGCCATTGGTTTACACGCATAGTAATTACTACATAATAATTAATAATCGCAGCACATTTAATACGAAGAAGAACGATTTAAAAAGTTATTATGTTTGCTGCTCAACAATCGATGAGTGCGCGCGCGACGTTCCTTACTCGTCGTCGTTTTTGCGATGGTGGTAATGATGGACAAACACAACGAAAGACGAGGGTACCGACCAAATCCGTAAGAGCGCGAGGATTGATGAAAGTTTCCGCCATGGCGGCGGCAAACTACGATTACGATCTCATTATTATTGGTGCGGGCGTTGGTGGTCACGGCGCGGCGATTCACGCCGCCGAGTGTGGTCTCAAAACCGCGATCGTCGAAGGCGACGTGATGGGTGGGACCTGCGTCAACCGAGGGTGCGTGCCGTCGAAAGCGTTGTTAGCGGCGGCGGGGAGAGTGAGAGATATGAAAAACGCGGACCACTTGAAACATCTCGGCATTACCGTCGATAACGTTTCCTTTGATCGCCAAGGCATCGCGGACCACGCGGAAGATTTGGTGCAAACAATTCGAGGGAACTTGACGCGCTCGATGGAAGGCGTCGGAGTGGACATCTTAACCGGTAACGCCGGTTTTGTGGATAATCACACGATTTCTTACGGCGGAGCGCCAGGAACGATTACTGGCGGTAAGAAAACCGCGAAGCACATTATCATCGCGACCGGGTCGAAGCCGTTCGTTCCGCCTGGCATTGAGATTGATAACAAAACCGTGTTTACTTCGGACGCCGGTTTGAAATTGGATTGGTTGCCGCCGTGGGTGGCGATTATCGGGAGTGGTTACATCGGATTAGAGTTTTCGGACGTGTACACCGCGTTAGGATCGGACGTCACCTTTATTGAGGCCATGCCGATGATCATGCCTGGTTTTGACAGAGAGATTGCCAAGCTGGCGGAGAGAGTTTTGATTAGCCCGAGAAACATCGACTACGTGACGAACAAATTCGCGACGAAAGTCACGCCGGGTATTCCGGGTGAAAAACCCGTCACGATTGAATTAACCGACGCGACGACGAAGGAAGTCGTCGATGTTATGGAAGTGGACGCGTGCATGGTCGCCACCGGTCGCTCCCCATACACCGCGGGGTTGAACTTGGACAATTTGAAAGTCGAGACGCAAAGAGGATTCGTCCCGACCAATGAAAAGTGCCAAGTGTTGGACACGGACGGGAACGTCATCGAAGGTGTTTGGTGCATCGGTGACGCGAACGGTAAGCTGATGTTGGCGCACGCCGCGAGTACTCAAGGTATTTCGTGCGTCGAAAACATGGTTGGTAGAGAAAACGTCGTCAACCACGAGGCGATTCCAGCCGCGTGCTTTACTCATCCGGAAGTCTCCTTCGTCGGTTTGACCGAAGAGCAAGCGAAAGAAAGAGCAGAGAAAGAAGGTTTCACAATTGCCACGTGCAAGACGTCGTTCAAGGCGAACTCGAAGGCGTTGGCAGAGAAAGAGGCTGAAGGTATGGCCAAATTGATTTACGATCCGAAAACTGGGAAGATGTACGGCGCGTGGATCTTTGGTTTACACGCCGCGGATTTAGTGCACGAAATCTCCAACGCGATTAACAACGAGCAAACGTTGTACGACTTGAAGTTTACCACCAAGGCGCACCCGACGTTGTCGGAAGTCGTGGAAGAGTTGTACCGAGGCGCGCACTTGGAAGGAGGCATGCCGAGCCAAAAGCTTGCTCCGGCTCGCTAAAAGGTTTACGATTTGATTTGATCATTTGGATTTGCTTAAACTTTTTATAATACTTGGTACTACTAAACGACTACATTACTACTACTACTATTATTATTACTACTCGACTGGAATATGAACAATTCACTAATAGAAGTCGGATAACTTCTCCTGTAACTTTTCAATGTCACCACCTAAATCGACGTCCATGGCTTCCATCGCCACCCGTATGGTTTTCGTCTTCCCGCTCTTCGAGTTCTTCCCCGGTAAGTTATCCACCCCGGCTTCTCCGAAATACGTCGGCCACAACGCCTTACCCGCGTCGGTATCCACGAGCCATTCGTAAATATCTTTCGCTCGTTCTTTCAAATCGTCATCAAACTCGTATTCGAAATCGGTGAACCTCGCGAACGACTCTATGGCTGCCCCTGACGGTTGACATTTAAACTCGAACATTTTCTCAAAACACGACGCCACGTCTGCGAATGACTTCTCCTTAATTCTCGCGTCTATAATCGCCACGAACCAGTTCGCGGTCACGATTCCATCCAAGCTCGACTCCTTCTCCGACTCTTTAGTCTCCTTCTTCACGAAATCGATGATTTGTTCGCACAATTCCCACTTGTTCGCTCTCCCGCACCCGACTAAAATCGCTTTATACCCGTCCAACGTCATCGAGCGTTTGATTTTGTTCAAGAACAAATGCGCCGGCACGTTTTGATCGTTCGATTTAAACAGATACAAAAGCACTTCCGAGAGAAACTTCTCGTCTAAATCTTTCTTGCCGACCGTAAACGTCGTCTCTTCCCCGATTTCTTTGCTCACGTCGTTCCATTTTTTTCTCGCTTCTTTCGAGACGTTTTTTTCCCACTCTTCGTAATCGTCGTTCACATCATCTTCAACCAAAATCTCCGCTTCCACGGGGAACGACTTCGACGCTTTTCCCTTCGAGGCTTTTGTTTGCGAGGAAGAGGAGGCGTTATCAGCAGCATTAGCAGCAGGGAAGGAAAATAAAACGTCGTCGATTTCGTTTCGTTTGTTTTTGAAACTAATACTACCGTTGTTGTTGTTGTAATTCTTCTTCTCTTTTTCTTCTTCTTCTTCTTTAGCGCTGTGTTCGGAGGAGGAGGAATAAAAGACGAAGGATTCTCGCCGAAATCGACGAGACCTTGGTCGTTGTCCTCGCCGAAACGACGTCGACTTTTGAAGAAGAAGAAGAGCGCGAGACGAAGAAGAAGAAGCAACGCGATTACAACCACAACACCAACTTAAATGCGTCATCTTTAATTGAAGAGAAAAACAAGCGAGAAAAACAAGAGAAAAAGAAGCGAGAAATCATCTGTCTTGTCAGCACAAAAAAAAACGACAGAGAGACAAAAAAAAAGCAAAAAAACGGTTGGTCAGTTGTTTTGGTCTCTCCGTTATAAATAATTCTTTTGATACGATGGATGCTCTCGTTGACTGTGTCGTCTCTTAATCTGCGGGTGGTTCGAAGATGACGACGCGCTTTCCTCCTCCTCTTCCGTTTCCTCCCAGGACTCCAAAAACGCGCCTTCTCCTTCTCCTCTCTCTCCTCTTTTTTTTCGCGGGAGGATCGAAATCGGTATTCTCGTCGTCGTCGTCCGATGATGATGATGATGATGATCTTCTTCGTCAGCATCATCGCGACGTCCGAGATACAGCGCTTTCGCTGCTCGTGAACGACCGCGACGTGACGGAGACGGACAGGTACGACAAAAGCGCTCGCACGAGTTTCTTCTTCTTGACTTCCTCTTCTTCTTCTTTCCACGTCGTATTCGACCTCTTTGAGCTGACCAAGAACAAAACGTATTCACTTTTTCTTTCTTTCTGAAAACAGTTACGTGTATACCACGTTGGCGATGCCGGAAACTGCGCACTCGGTGACTTCGTTCGAACCGGTCGCAGATATGGCCGTCGTGCATCACATGCTCTTGTTCGGATGCCGAGAACGAGAAGCGTCCAAAACGTTAAAAAAAATCCGAGTCGGCGGGATGTTTTCTTCTTCTTCTTCTACGAACGGCGGCGAAGGAGAACCGAGAGGCGCGGTGTGCGCGAACGAGGACGAGCAGGAGGCAGTTTTGTTCGCGTGGGGGAAGAACGCGGCGCCTTTGCACATGCCGCAAAACGTCGGGTTCCGCATCGGCGGCGGCGAGGCGAAGAATACGTTTAATAGCTTAGTACTGGAGGTGCATTATTTAGATCCGAATGGTGCTGTAGATAGTAGTAACAACAGAAACGGGAAGAGTGGGGTTATCGTGCACGCGAGGAAAGGTTTTCCGATCTCCTCGGCGGCGACGTTGGTGTGGGCGACTGGATTTCATTTGGCGCCCGGGAAAGAGGAGGTTAAGGTAGAGGCGACATGCGTGTACGACCAGCCGAGAGCATTGAAAGCTTTTGGGTTTCGAGTGCACACGCACGAGTTAGGGAGGAGGGTGACTCTTGAGCGAATGGTCGGTGGCGCTGGCAGAACAGGAAATCGCGAGAGACGGGGTAAAGGCGTTTTGCTTCTAGAACGGGACCCGCAGTTGCCGCAAGAATTCGAGCAAATCGCGGAGAAGAAATTAATCATCGCTCCAGGCGATGTTTTGAGAACGACGTGTTACTTTAACACCATGTCGAGGACAGCGGTAACAAAAGCCGGGTGGGGGCACACGAACGAGATGTGCAATTTATATCTCATGGTACACTCGGACGAGCCGGCGAGTTTGTCGTGCATGAGCAAAGGAGGCGCGCCGTTTGATATTTCCATCGGTACCGGATCGTCGGGAACACAGTCGTTCATAGGAACGAGACCTTTCGCGACGGATTTAAAGATATCTAAATCTAATCCGCCGTTGACGGTAAAGATGAACGTTCGCGATAAAGAGACGTTTAGGATTGGTCAAGTCGGCGGCGTGGTCGTCGAACCGGGTGGAGAGTTCGCGTGGGTCTTTCACAGAGGTCCGAAAGTTGTTTGGGACGAATACAGCTTCGACGTTGAAACGAACGAATACGTAGGCTCGAAAACGCCAATCGATGTCGAAACAATTCTCAGAATTCATTTAGTCACCGGCGCGATTGATCGAAAATTTGGCAAAGATAAACACTTCATGCCGCACGGCATTTCCTTATCGCCGGACGCAAAAGAAGTTTGGGTGACAGATTGTGGCTTGCACCAGGTCATCACGTACGATGCGGTCACCGGTAAAATGTTGAATGAGTTTGGAACGGCTATGCAACCGTTTCGGAAAATGCCCAATTCGGAAGGACAACATCACGGCGCGCAAGGCTTTTGCAAACCAACTGCGGTGGAAATTTTAGCTGATGGGTCGTTTTTTGTCGCGGACGGATATTGCAATCACCGCGTTGCCATATACAACGACAAACACGTGTACGTGGGCGATACTATCGTGCGAGACGAAATGCAATTAAACGTACCACACGCGTTAGCGATATCGATGGATGGTACCGAACTCGCCGTCGCGGATCGAGAGAATTATCGCGTCATGCTTTTCGACATAGTCGTCGACGCTGAAGGTGGAGGTGAAGTTTCTCTCAAGGAAAGAGCAAAAATCGATGTTCGCGAATATGGATTACCGTACGGACTGAGCGCTGTCAAAGCGAACGATAAGCAATTGGCTGGTTATTACATCATGACTTGGAATCGAAAAATCAACGAGCAATCGACGGTGAAAATTTTATCTGCGTGGCCCATGGACCTTGGTAACCCTCGAGAAGATATCGTCGACGGTAACGCTATTTTCGACATTGCGAGTTTCGATATCGAAGGCGGCGCAGAGTACACGCAATATCCGCACGGCATTTCTGCATGGTCCGGCGCAGAAACAACCAAAACGTCGCGAAGTCAATATTATGGGAAGAATGGCGGCTCGCTCCTTCGAAGAAACGGCATCGACATCCTCATCGGTTACACTCGTGACTTGATCGATACGAGCGAATCGAACCTAATAGAATGGTTTTTAGGCGTTGCCGTCGACGACGCCGAATCGACGGAAAACCGCGCTTTAGTCGATTTCGTAAACGTTTCGGAATCGAACGACGCGTACGCCACCGATCTCGCGTTCATCGCGGTATTGATGCTCTTTTCATTCTTCATCTTCCACGCGACGTTAGCCGGATTCAATCGAGTCGTTTCCGTGGATAAGTCAAATTAGATTATATACATACACACACACAGAGAGAGAGAGAGAGAGCATATATAGAGCATAGAGTTGTAGTAGGTACTAGTACACGTAGAGAGAATTTAGAAGTATTTTTGTTTACTTTTTATGAGCGAGTAATCAGTTTTTGCTTCAAATTTAAACTCTGACAGAAAGAAGAAGAAGAAGAAGAAGAAGAAGAAGAAGAATCAGAAGACAAAGAAGACGCGATCACACGATGCGCCCTTCTTTTCTCCTCGCATTCCTCCTCCTCGTCTTCGTCGAATTCGCGCGTACCGGAGAAGCGTTGAACGGCGGCGATCGCGCCGGCGCCTTCATCGGTTGGCACGGCGAAATCAGTCGCCCGGCGCGAACGGGTTTTGGCGCTTTGAATACTCAGCGAGATGACGACGAGAACGACCATCAATCCACACGAGTGAAGCACCCGTCCATTACGTTTGAAACTTTAGTCATGAAAGACCACAAACCGAAACCGTCGCATCACGCGTCGTCTATTTGTGAGATTTCTTCAGGGCAGTTTCTCGTGAGTTGGTTTGCGGGGCAGTTCGAGAGCAAACCGGACGTTGGTATTTACACCGCGCGATATCAAAACGGGAAATGGAGCGCACCAGAGTTGGTCGTGCACCCGAAAGGCGTTCCTACGTGGAACCCGGTGTTGTTTAAAAGGTCGAATGGGGATTTATTTTTGTTTTATAAGCACGGACGAACGCCGGCAAATTGGAAAGGGTATTACGTGAAATCGAGAGACGGAGGGAACACGTGGTCTTCGTCCGTGGCGATGCCGAACGGGATTGTCGGTCCGGCGAAGAATAAACCGTTAGAGTTGGACGATGGTACCATTTTATTGCCGAGTAGTCGAGAGTTTGGCGCGAGAGGGAAGGATTGGGAGATTGTAGTTGAGGCGATGACGATGGAGGACGAGTTCAAGACGTACGCGAAGTTCGCGGTGAACGAAAAAGGCGGAGGGGCGAGCGTGCAACAGAGAGTGATTCAGCCGGTGTTTTGGAAGCAAAGCATGCTCGCAGGAGACGCGGCGAACGGCATACGGATGATGGCCAGGAGTAGGAGTAGTTATGCGGTAGCCGCGGTCGGAGATAGCACCGGACGAATTTGGACCGACGCGGTATTTTCGCAAATACCGTGTCCGAATACCGGTTTCGATGTCGTAAAATTGCGAGACGGACGATTGTTGATTGTGTATAATCACTCGTTCAAACACGCCATCGCGGGACGAGGCGTGTTAGCGTTAGCGGTGTCACACGACGACGGGGACACGTGGGAACGCGTCATGCGTTTAGAAGATAGCGGAGGGCGATTGTTAGAGTTTAGTTACCCGGCGATTATACAAGCGAGCGACGGGATGGTACACGTAACGTATACGTGGAGGCGTGCAAATATCAAGCACGTGATCATAGATCCTTCAAAGATTCCAACGGCACGCGACGGGAAGAAGCAAGGATTGAACGGTGAGATCATGTTCGGTGGGTTTGAAAAGTTACCGAAATCAATCACTCGAGAAATAGTTTGATGAAATATTATCCATATACTTCTTCATTTTTGTCTTGCGCGTTTATGCTTCAAAACCATGAAAAACCATGAAAAAAAGACCAGTTTCATGCAACGAGGAATTTTGAGCTTTTTTGGCTTCCCTCTCCAAAAAAGCAGATAAAGTTGCCAAGCCGTCGCCATTACAATCACACACAGTACTACTTTACTACGTAAAATAAAATAAACATGTCTTTCACTCTCAGTTGCTCCACTACCGTTCGCGTGAACGCCACCATGGCGAAATCTAGCTTGAAGGTGCGTCTGATAAATGTCGCGCGCGGTGTTGCTCGCGCGCTTTAGAAATTCCTCTTTTTTTTCGCACTTGCGCGTCGTCGTCGCGGTGGTCACGAGCCGGCTGGATTCGCGTAATCTGTCGATGATTTTAGGTGGTTGCGGACGTGAATCGACGCGCAGACCGCGAAAATCACTCGCCGTGGATGTTTTTACGTCCAAGTCGCGCGACCTGTGCGAGAGTGTGCCGTTCCAACGCGTCTCTTCATCCCGTTTTACGAAATTCTAACCCTCAAATTGAGAGAGAGAGGTTTTTGGGAGGAGGAGAGAGAAAAAACCTTAGCCAAAAGCTGGGGTGGTTTTTCTTGGGGTGGTTTTTTGTTTTCCGCGCGCGCACGTGCACACATTTTTCTCTCGTCTTTCTTCAACTTTATGTAGTAGCATTTTCAATGGACCCCTGCATGTGCTGACCTTTATATTTCATTCTCTTTCACTCCGATATACCGCGTCGTTTAAAACAGGCTAAGCCGACGAGAGGTGCCAGAATCGCCTTGAAATCTGCCAAGACGGACGAAATCATTGAATCGATGAAAACGCTCACCCTCATGGAAGCCTCGGAACTCGTCGCCCAAATCGAAGAAACGTTCGGCGTCGACGCCTCCGCGCCGGCGGGCGGCGGTATGGTCATGGCGGCTGGCGCGGCCGCTGGTGGTGGTGAAGCGGCCGAAGCGAAGACGGAGTTTGACTTGGTTATCACTGAAGTCGCCGCGGACAAGAGAATCGCGTGCATTAAGGTTGTCAGAGGCTTGTCCGAACTCGGCTTGAAGGAAGCGAAGGACGCCGTGACCAACTTGCCGTTCACTTTGTTGGAAGGTAAGAAGAAGGAAGATTGCGAGGCGGCGCAAAAGACTTTGGAAGAGGCTGGCGCTAAATCCGAATTGAAGTAATTCTTTACTCCGTATCGAGAGAATTACATTCAATTTAATTTAGACCATGTTTATTATTTCGTCGCGCACTCGCTTTCGAGAGTTTGAAGAGAAAGGAGAAGAGCGAGGATGGGAGAGTGGCTTTTCGGCGCTTTCTCGCTTCGCTCGTTAAATCTCTAAAACTCGACAAACGTTTGAAGAGAGAGAGAGAGACGTGTAATTTGCTTTGATTCTTAGTCCTACCTTAGTCTCTATATATAACTATAAATATAACCTTTTACTATATACTACCTCTACTTCTACAACGAATCTCTTTAATCTATGATACTATCTCCCTTCTCTCGTTCTCGCCGCTCAAAGAGACAAGTAAGACGCTTTAATTTCCAACAACTCCTCTCTCGCGTCGTTGATCGTTTGTATACAATTTTCCAATCCTACAGTCGTTTCTTTCATCGCGTTTTCAAACTCAATCTTTGTTGGCTCCGGAGCTTCTTCGCAGCACTTCCTTTGCCCTTCGTACGCGTCGTTCTTCTCGCCGTCGACGTACGTCGCCCACGACGGCTTCAACGCCGAAGCCGACGAGGCGTTTTCTTTCTCCTCTTCTCGTTCCTCCCGCTCTTCTTCCTCTTCCACGTACCCGTCCTGTTGCCACGACCAATTCTTCATCTCGTAGTGAGTCTTCAACGCCATCTCCACCGTCGTCAGTCGTAACTTCTCCTTCTCTTGTTCTTGAACCGATTTTAAGAGCTGAAAACACACTCGCTTTTCGTCCTCTTCTTCTTTTTCTTCTTCTTCTTCTTCTCGAGCGAGATATTGCAAAACGTGCTTCAACTTCCCGTTCAGCTCGTTCATGTCCGAAGCAAACGCGGCTAACGATTTCTCGTATTCCACAAAAGCGACGGACGACGACGACTCTCCTCGCTCTCCTCGGCGTACACGTTCTAAAACGTCCCCGTGAGCACGTTTCACTCGAGAGTACATCTCCGCTCGAGATTCGAAAGCACGCAAAGCGATATCGATGGCTTCGGACACGGACGAAACGCACGTTGTTCCATCTTCTTCTTCTTCTTCTTCATAGGAGGAGAGAGATGGAGGAACGTTCGTTTCGCGTTGGTGTTTCAGAGTCGTCCACTCTTCTTCTTCTTCTTCTTCTTCTTCTTCTTCTTCTTCTTCTTCTTCTTCTTCTTCTTCTGCGGTCATCGTCGTTTTGTGAGGGGGAGAGAG